>ERZ773139.139-NODE-139-length-96753-cov-7.451850_pt1 | contig 96753 bp, 95 predicted proteins | sample MGYA00580854_ERZ773139 | MGnify/ENA primary metagenome ERZ773139 (study PRJEB29015, sample SAMEA2737809) | human gut metagenome | biome: human gut; feature: human-associated habitat; material: faeces | place: China | collected 2012 ...
TAGCGGAGATAACATATGGAGAACAACAAGGAGTATATTATACAAATAGTGAAGGGCTAGTGGAAATTGGTTTTAAGGTTATAGGTAAGAATAAGTACTATTTTGATGATGAGACTGGAAAAATGGTCAAAAACACTATAAGAACAATAGAAAATGATAAGTATTATTTTGATGCTAATGGAGTTATGCAATACGGTATTCAAACAATAAATGGACAAAAATATCTTTTTGGGATAACTTCAGGCAAGTTATATACATCAGGATTAGCAGAAATAACATATGGTGATCAAAAAGGAATATATTATACAAATAGTGATGGAATACTTTTAAATGGCATTCAAACAATAAATGGACAAAAATATTTATTTGGGATAAATTCATATAAACTGTACTTTGGTTGGGCTCAAACACCTAATGGAAACATTTATTACAGTGATCCTACTACAGGTATAATATATACAGGTAGAGTAGAAATAGATAACAACTGGTACAACTTTGATGATAATGGTGTTTTACAAACAGGATGGCAAACAATAGAGAATAAAGAATATTACTTTTATGCCGATGGTACAAAAGCAAGAGGAATGTCAAAAATATCTGGAAGTAGACATTTATTTAGTGATACAGGAGAATGTCTAAAGAAAAATGTTAAATTATGGATTGATGTATCATATGCACAGGGTGATATAGAGTGGGATTCCCTATGGAAATCTGGTGACATTGACGGTGTAATATTGAGGATAGGTTCAGGTGCTTATTTAGAAGATGCTAAGTTTAAAAGAAATATTGCCGCTGTTAAAAGACTAGGAATTCCTTATTCAATATATTACTTCAGTTATGCTGAAAACACTGCAGAAGCACTACAGGAAGCTAGAAATATGGTACATATATATAAAAAATATGGTGTCAGTACTAGCATTCCTACGTATTATGATATAGAGTATTATACTTATATGACAAGTGAACAATATAAAAATATTGTTGAAACTTATTCAAATTTTGCTAGACAAAACGGTATTGATGTAAAGGTATATGCGAGTGCTAGATTTGCTGAAAAAAAATTATTGAATTATACAGAGTGGGTTGCACATTATACTGGAACAAAGATTAGTGACAATCCTAATGAGAATATATATGATATTTATCCAAAACGAGTAACAGATTACAAAGGAAATTGGAAAATATGGCAATATAGTAATAATGGACATGTAACTGGTATAAAAGGACGCGTTGATTTTAATATTTATGTTAGATAAAAATTGTTAAATGAATCAGCAAAATTCAGAAAGATTAATTGAAGGCAAATATTTATTAAATTAGTTCTTAAACTTTTTTATATAAATGTTTGCTTTCTTCTTTTTCTAAGTTCAATAGTATGGTATTTTAAAATTTATTTAATTATAAGTGATGCAAAGTTATGTTCATAAACGGTCATATGTTTTTGAAGATAAATGTGTTTATTTTTTCAATTTACATTATTTTATTTGTTTTGAATAATGATTTTAATGTGGTATACTATAAATTGTAGGCAAGGTATTAAATTTATTAGAATGCTTGTGAAATGTGAATTAGTATGCGAAGGAAATAAGTTATGACAAAAAAAGAAAAAATATGTGTATATACGTGTATAACCGGAAACTATGACAATTTAAAAGAAATACCAAATATTGAAAATGGTATTGATTATTACTGTTTTACCAATAATAAAAAAATTAAGTCCAATACGTGGAAAGTTATATATATAGAAGATGATAAATTAAGTAATGTACAATTAGCGAGAAAAACTAAAATACTCGGTAATTATATTGTTAACTCATATGATATAGCATTATGGATGGATGGAGCTGTAATATTTAATAAACCAATAATGGAATTTATTAATTACTATTTGAAAGAAAGTGATGTATTTGTAGCTTTTAAGCATGGAGAAAGAAATAGCATAAAAGATGAGGCTTATGCTTGCTATAGATTTAATAAAGAAACCAAAGATAATATTAAGAAACTATTAAAATTTTTGGAAAAAGAAAAATATGAAGATAACAATGGACTAATAGAGAGTACAGTATATATTAAGAGACCAAAAGATAAATTAGTTAAAGAAACTATGAAAATGTGGTTTGATATGATTGTAAAGTATACAAAAAGAGATCAATTATCATTTAACTATTGTATATCTAAAACTGGACTTTCTGTTAAGTGGATTAATGAGAAAGTTTTTGATAATGAATGGTTTTCATGGAAAAAACATTTTAGTGAATCTAAAATAGAAAACTATAATATTTATTTTGGTGATATTGATAATTATGATATGGATAAAGATATTAAAGGAAATTATAAGATAAATGGAAATAATTATTCTTTTTCTGAAGAAGTGGTATGTGCAACAGACAAGATTTATATAACAGTTTGCAATGTTAATTGTGTAAACTATAGTAATCTAAAGATAAATAATTTAAAAACAAATCAATATAAAATTTACAATACATTGAATTATAATGGTAAGGATATTATATATACTAATGAATTTGTTATTGAAATTAATAAAAAATATAAAGCAAAAGACAAAATAAACTTTAGTATTGATATGCTATTACTAGATAAAGATCAACAGGAACAATTAATTAAGAAACTTGGAGATACTAGTATTATTCTTAGTCAAAAAATTAATGATTTAGAAAGAGAAATTGATTCAAAAAGTAAATATATAGAGAAAATATGGTCTACGATAAATAGTAGTTTATTATGTAGAATAGGATTAAAGTTAAAAAGGAGAAAAGATATATAGTTTTTTAAAAATCAATAATATGATACAATATATCTAAGAGAGCGGAGGACATATGAAAAAAGTAGATAGTAATAAAGCAATCATTGTTGATAATGTCTCTAAGAGATTTAAAGTATATTATGACAAACCTAATACTTTAAAAGAAAGATTGGTATTTTGGAATAAAACAAAAGTTAATTATCATCAAGTACTGAAAAACATTAATATAGATATAAAAAAGGGAGAAACAGTTGCATTAATAGGTGTAAATGGCAGTGGAAAATCAACTTTATTAAAATTAATGACAAAAATTATTTATCCAACAGAAGGAAAAGTTATAACTAATGGTAAATTAACTTCTCTTTTAGAACTTGGAGCAGGGTTTCATCCTGATTTTACAGGTAGAGAAAATATTTATTTTAACGCTTCAATATTTGGACTTAGTGCAGCAGAAATTGATGCAAGAGTGCAAGATATAATAGATTTCTCAGAACTTGGTGAATATATTGATACACCAGTTAGAACATATTCATCTGGAATGTATATGAGACTTGCTTTTAGTGTGGCAATTAATGTAGATGCAGAAATTCTTCTAATTGATGAAATTCTAGCAGTAGGTGATCAACATTTCCAGGATAAGTGTTTTGCTAAGTTAGAAGAACTAAAAAAGTCTGATAAGACAATAGTTATAGTTAGTCACAGTCTAGGTGCAGTCAAAAAATTATGTACAAGAGGTATTTGGATTTATAATGGTGAAGTACGAAAAGACGGAGATATAAAAGATGTCATTGACGAATATTTGAAGGTGTGTGGATAAGATATGTTTAAAGAAATATATGAATATAGACAATTGTTAAAAAGTAATATAAGTAAAGAAGTTAGAGGAAAATATAAAGGTTCTTTTCTAGGTGTTTTGTGGTCATTTGTTAATCCATTATTGATGACACTTGTGTATGCCATAGTTTTTCCATTTCTTTTAAAAAGTAGTCAGCCACATTATACAACATTTATTGTAATTGCCATTATTCCGTGGACTTGGTTTACGTATACAATAATGTCTGGTACTAATACATTTTTAGTTAATGCAGGAATAATTAAAAAAGTATATTTTCCAAGAGAAATTCTTCCTATTTCTATAGTAACTAGTGGCTTAATTAATTATTTAATATCATGTATTATAATAGGAATATTCTTATTATTTAGTGGTATAGGTTTTAGTGTTTATATCTTATATTTACCATTAATAGTATTAATTCAATACATGCTACAATTAGGAATAATTTTTATAACAAGTTCAATAGATGTTTACATTAGAGATGCTGAATATATAATAAATTTTATAGTTCAAATGGTTTTCTATGCGACTCCAGTATTATATTCAATTGATATGTTCCCAGAAAAATTTAGATGGATTTTAAGATTAAATCCACTTGCTACAATAATAGAAAGTTATAGAAATATTTTTTATTACAAGACTAATCCTGATTTTAAGATGCTTGGTATAACTTTTATTGTTAGCTTTATTATACTTATAGTTGGGTATGCTATATTTGAAAAATTGAAAAAAGGTTTTGCAGAGGAGTTATAGTATGACAAAAAACAAAGAATTAAAAATAGCAGGAATAGTTACATTGTATAATCCTACAGATGATGATATTAAAAATATTTCTACTTATATAGATGATATAGATAAACTATATATTGTTGATAATACTGAAGGTTCAGACAATAAAAAAAGACTTCCAAGAAATAAAAAAATAGAGTATATTTTCAAAAATGAAAATTTAGGTGTAGCTACAGCAATGAATATGGGAGCAGAAAAAGCATTAAAAGATGGTTACAAATGGTTACTTACAATGGATCAAGATACAACATTCAAACCAGGTGTTATGCAAAAAATGAAAGATGTAATAAATTCTCGTGACATGAAAAAAATTGGAATTGTTACACCTTGGCATCACACCAAATTAATAGATAAGAAACCAACAGAAGAGTTCGATGATCCACATGATGTTATGACATCTGGTAATTTAGTTAATTTGGAGATATGGAAAAAAATAGGTGGGTATAAAGACTTTTTCTTTATTGATGGTATAGATATAGAATACTGTATGAATTTACATAAAAATGGATATAAAATATTAAGAATTAATTCTATAGAAATAAACCATAATTTAGGAGATATATTTTATAAAAAAATACGTGGAAGATTGTTTTTATGTACAAATCATCCAGCTATTAGAAGGTATTATATAATGAGAAACTATCATTATATAAAAGATATGTATGTAGAAGATGATCCTGGATATTGCTATAGTCTTGTTAGTCAAAAACATAATATGATTGGTGTTATATTATTTGAAAAAGATAAAATTAATAAAATAAAAATGTATTTAAGGGGATTAAGAGATTATAAAAAGGGTATTAAAGGTAAATATCCTTATAATTAGGAGGTAATTATGGCTCGAAAAAAAGATGTGAAGATAGCAGGAATAGTTACTTTATATAATCCTAGTGATAAGGATATAAAAAATATATCAACGTACATAGATGATATAGATAAGTTATATATTATTGATAATACTGAAGGTAATGATAATAAAAGTAGGATACCAAAAAATAAAAAAATAGAATATACATTTAAAAATGAAAATATAGGTGTTGCTGCAGCACTTAATATTGGTGCAAAAAAAGCGATAAAAGATGGTTTTAAGTATTTATTAACTTTAGATCAAGATACAACTTTTAAACCAAAAGTTATGGATATGCTTAAAGATGCAATAAATAAGTTCAATATGGATGAAGTTGGTATAATAACACCTTGGCATAATACCAAAATTAAGTTAAATGAAATAGATGATGAATATGATTATCCACCTGAAGTGATTACATCTGGTAACATTATAAATTTAGATATTTGGAAAAAAATAGGTGGTTTTAAAGAGTGGCTGTTTATAGATGGTATAGATATAGAGTACTGCCTAAATCTTAGAAAACATGGATATAAAATAATTCGTGTTGTACATGCCAGAATAGATCATGAATTAGGAGATATTGAGTTTAAGAAATTTAGAGGTAAAACTTATATTTGTAATAACTATCCACCTGTTAGAAGATACTATATAATGCGTAATAATCATTATATAAAGGATATGTATCTTGACTTTGAACCAAGCACATGTTGGAGAATATTAGAGCAAAAACCATCAATGATTAGTATTGTATTATTTGAAAAAAATAAATTTAGGAAATTAAGAGGCTATTATAGAGGGTTAAGAGACTACAAAAAAGGTATAAAAGGAAAATATCCATATAAAAATTAGGAGGTTAGAGTATGGCTTTAGGTAGAGTAAAGGAATTATCAGGAAAAGTAATTACTACATTGAAAGATGAGGGTATTAAATCTTTGACTAAAAAAAGTTATAAATATGTTTCATATAAAGTTGGTAGAATAAATAGAAAATATGATAAGTGTTTTAAAGATGTTTTATTTATTAATGGTTGCAGTTTACCACATCCACAAAGATATAGAGTTACACATCAAATTGAACAATTAGAATCGTACGGAATTAGCTGTGATAAAATTGATTATGATAAGCTTACTCTTGATAAAGTTAGATATTTTAGGGCTTTTGTATTTTACAGATGTCCAATTTTACCTGTTATTGAAGAATTTATAAAAATAGCAAAAGAAAATAATAAAACATGTTTTTATGATATAGATGACTTAGTCTTTGATTTAAAAGATACTAAACAAATTAAATTTTTAGATACTATGTCAGAAGATGATAGAAATCTTTATAATGATGGTGTCGTTAGAATGGGCAAAACTCTTGATTTATGTGAATATGGAATTGCTTCAACAGAACGATTACAAATAGAAATGTCTAAACACTTAAAAGATGTTTATGTAAATAGAAATGTTGCTAGTGAAGAAATGGTTAAATATTCAAAAGAAGCATTGGATATTGTAGAAAAGGACGATACTAAAGTTATTATGGGGTATCTATCAGGAAGTATTACTCATAATGATGATTTTAAACTTATCATGCCAGCCATAATAGAATTATTAGAAAAGTATGATCAATTATATTTAAAAATAGTTGGATTACTAGATTTGCCTCCAGAAATGGAAAAAGTAAAAAATAAGGTAATAACATCACCATTTGTAGATTGGAAAGAATTACCAAAATTAATACGCTCAATAGATATCAATTTAGCACCATTAGAGGATACAGTATTTAATGAAGCTAAATCTGAAAATAAATGGACAGAAGCTGCTTTAGTTAAAATACCAACAGTTGCTTCTAATGTTGGTGCTTTTAAAAGTCAAATTAAAAACAATGAAACTGGTATTTTATGCAACAATCTAAAAGAGTGGAAACAGGGTCTTGAAAAAATTATTACGGATGCTAATTTTAGAAATTCTATATCAGAAAAGGCCTATAACGAGGTTATGAATAAGCATATTACAACAAAATCTGGTTATGGTGTAGCAGAGTTTATAAAGTCAAAATTAAGAAAAAATATTTGTTTTGTTTTACCATCCACTAATGTAAGTGGAGGTATAATGGTTGCAATGAAACATGGCCTAATTTTAAAGAAAAATGGCTATGATGTTACAATGATCAATATAAATAAAGAAACTAGGAAAATTGATAAATTAAGTGAAAATAATGAATATTTATTTGTAGTTCCTATTTATAGAACTGAATATTTAGCTTATATTGATACGATGGTTGCTACAATGTGGATTACACTAAAATATGTTAGAAAATATTTTAATTGTAAGAATAGAAAGTATTTAGTTCAAGGAATGGAAACAGAATTTTATGCTCCAGGGGATTTTGAAAAAAAATTAGCAAATTCAACATATTGTAACATCTTCGATGTTGAGTATTTGACCATTTCAAAGTGGTGCAAAAAATGGCTATTGGAAGAATTCCACACAAAAAGTAAATATGTCAGTAATGGCCTTGATTTAAATTTATTTCCCTATAAAAAGAGAAAATTTGATAAAAAAATAAAAATACTAGTTGAAGGTAATTGCAATGATCAGTATAAAAATGTTGATGAGAGTTTCCTTATAACTAATAAACTAGACAAATCAAAATACGAGATTCATTATATGTCATACGAAAAAGAACCAAAAAAATGGTATAGAATAGATAAATTTTATCATAAAATTCCACATGAAAAAGTAGGCACTATTTATGAAAATTGTGATATTCTAATAAAGACTAGTATATTAGAAAGCTTTTCATATCCTCCACTTGAAATGATGGCAACTGGTGGATATGTTGTTGCCTTACAAAATGATGGTAACAGTGAATATTTAAAAGATAACTATAATTCACTAATATATGAAAAAGGTAATATAGATGATGCAATTAATAAAATAAAAATGTTGAGTTCAAATGTAGAATTAAGAGATAAATTAGAAAAAAATGGATTAAATACTGCAAAAAAATATGCTTGGGATAACTTAGAGCAAGATATATTATCCCTTTATGAATAATGAATAGGAGTACTTTTATGATAAAGAAGATCACAGATGAGGTAAAAAAATTAAACGAAAAGTTTCAACAAATAATTACGAAAAAAAATGTTAAAAGGATTTTTCAATTTTTGCCAAATAATCTATATTTATTTATATTATTTATAGCATTATTTATCCTTTTATCATTTAAGATCTTAAATAATGATACTATTCTATATAAGATATACAATAGTAGTTATACCGGAGAAATCATAAATAAAAGTGTTGAACAGAAAATCAATGTTAAAAATTTAAAGCAAAGTGATTCAAATATTGGAATTATGTTTGGGACATACATGCGAACTAATAATGCTATATATAAATTTGATCTTTATGAAAATAACAAAATTATTTATACAAAGAAATTTAATGCTAAATCAATAGAAGATAATAAATTTAAATACTTTAGTAGTAAGAAAATAAAATTTAATGCAACTAGCAAGTATAAATTTGTTATTACTCCATTGAAGGCTAAAGCAGGCAATGCAATAGCAGTGGCAAAAAGTGATAAAGGAGAATTAGTTTATATATTACATAAAAAAAGCGACTTTTATACATTTGTTTTCTTTGTATCAGGGATATTTTTATTATTATTTTTCTTTGTTAATTATTTAATAAATAATAATAAGATAAAAAAAGAAAAGTCATATGCAATATTAATGCTTAGCTATATAATTCCTTTGTTGTTTTTGTATCCACCATTCCAAACTCCGGATGAACCGTATCATTTTTATAAATCGATGAAAATTTCACAAATTTCATCTAAACACAGCTTAAATACTAATATGTCAGAAAAAAGTATAACAGTGCCCCAAAATATTAGCTGCTTGGACTACGCAAATATACAAAAGTCAGATAATATAGTTTCTGAATCTGATATTATGAAATGCATAAAAAATACAAAGAATGGAAAAATTTTGTCATATAGGTTCAAACCAGAGGGAATTATTAGTTATATTCCTAGTGCGTTGGGAGTAAAAATTGCTGATTTAATGTCAAACTCTCCGTTACTAATATTTTATTTAGGTAGAATATTTAGCTTTTTGGTTTGCTTTTCTATTATAATTTTTGCACTCAAACAAATTCCAAATCATAAGCGAATACTATTATTGGTTGTCATGATTCCTGTATTTGTTCAACAATTAATTTCATTTTCATATGATGCTATGTTAAATTCTCTTTCAATACTTGTAATTGCATATTTAATGAAGTTTTATAGTAGTTCAGAAATAGAAAATAAAGATTTAATAATATATACAATTGCTTCATTAATAATTTTAGATATAAAGAAGCCTTATTTTCTACTTTGTTTACCAATTCTATTCTTGAAAGGCGAGAAATTTGGAAAAGAAAAGAAATGTAAAATTAAAAAGCTTTTATTAATGATATTATTTACAGTACTTTGGTATATGTTGTTTAAATTTATATCTAATTATGGTGTTGACGTAAATAAGGTTACAAATAGTGGAGGAGAAAGAGGAAATGCACTTTCATCATTATTTGATATAAAATATTTAATTCTTATTATTTATAATACACTTAAGGTGAACGGAACATTATATCTAGAAAGTTTGATAGGAAACTTAGGATGGTTGATTTTTAAACTTGATTATGTACATATATATGCATATATATTAGTTTTAATACTTTCTGTTTTATCAGAAAAAGAGACTATGGATGTTAAAAATAGAGTTGTAAATATTTTAATTATTTTAGCTTTAATAAGTGGAATCTTTCTTGCAATGTATTTATACTGGACTCCACATGGAAGAATTGTTGTTGAAGGTGTTCAAGGTAGATATTTCTTAGCTCCATTATTACTATTTATGATATCTTGTATGCCAAAAAAAGAAAAAATCAATTTAAGTAATAAGTTTATATACGAATTTGTAAATTTAAGTATGTTAAGTTATATAGTAACTATTTTAGTTCAATTTTACTAATTTGCTAAAACATTTAAATTGTAGTAGACTATAGCTAGTAGGTGATATAAATGAAAAAAAAAGTATTAATAATAATTCCTGCATATAATGAAGAGGAAAACATTTTAAAAACGTATAAATCAATTGAAAAATATAATAATAAAAATAAAGTGCAATATGATTGTATAGTAATTAATGATGGTTCAACTGACAAAACAAAAAAAATATTAGAAGATAATAATATTCCACATATAAACCTAATTCATAATTTAGGAATAGGTGGTGCAGTTCAAACTGGATATAAATATGCTTTTTATAATAACTATGATATAGCTGTTCAATTTGATGGTGACGGTCAACATGATGTTAATTATGTAAAAAATATTATAGATCCGATATTAGATGGCAAAGCTGATATGGTTATTGGTTCTAGATTTATAGACAAAAAATCAAATGGTTTTAAATCATCAGCATCTAGAAGAATAGGTATAAAAATAATTTCCAACTTTATTAAATTTGCTACAGGAAAGAAAATATACGATACAACATCTGGTTTCAGAGCAGTCTCTAAAGAAATAATATATGATTTTTCTCTATCTTATCCAAGTGAATATCCGGAACCAATCACTACAGCAGAAATTTTAAAGAAGAAATATAAAGTATCAGAAGTTTCCGTTGAAATGAAAGAAAGAGAAGGTGGTGTTTCTTCAATAAGAGCCTGGAAGAATATATATTACATGATGAATGTTTGCCTTGCTTTGCTAGCTATAAAGGTTAGGAGGTATAAAAGATGTCAATAAATTTAACAATAACTTTAATTATAGTTTCACTGCTTTTAATAATTTTAGCCTCTCATTTTTTGAACATAGGTAGGATACCTGAAAAATATGCTTTACTATGGTATTTATTCTCAATTATTATTTTAATAATTAGTTTCTTTCCTAATGTGTTTGAATGCTTGGCTAAAATTGTTGGATTTCAACTATTGTCAAATATGTTCATAGTTGTTTTAATTGGAGTTTTATTCCTACTAGTAATGGCCTTAACAATAATGATAGCGGGACAGAAAAAGAAGACAACATTATTGATTCAGGAATTATCAATAGTAAAGAGTGAATTGAAAAATTTAAAAGATACAAAATGATTAGTGAAATGAAAGCATTAAGTGCTTTTTTTTTATTATATGATATGATAAAATAATATTATAAACTCAAGAAGAAAGGTAGAAGTAATATGAAAATAGGAGTAGTTTTAGTAACTTATAATAGATTAGATAAATTAAAAATATCACTAGAATGTTACGATAAGCAGACATATTTACCAGAATATGTTTTAGTCGTAAATAACAATAGCACAGATGATACAAAAAAGTATTTAGATGATTGGAAAAAGAAAAAAGCAAATTATGATAAAATTGTGTTAAATTTACCATCAAATATAGGTGGATCAGGTGGATTCCATGAGGGATTGAAAAAGAGCTTAAAACTATCTGCAGATTGGGTTTGGGTAGCAGATGATGATGCATTTCCAAAAAATGATTGTTTTGAAAAAGCTAAAAAATATCTAGAAGAAAATGACACAAAAGACATATCTGCAATTTGTGGTAAAGTACTAAATAGAGGAAAAATTGATTTAACTCATAGGAGAAGAATAAAAAATCTTGGATTATTTCCATTACAAACAATACCAGGAGCAAAAAATTATAATAAAGATTCTTTTGAGATTCAATTATTCTCATATGTAGGTACACTAATCAACAAGAAAAAAATGAATGAAGTAGGAATTACAAAAAGAGATTATTTTATATACAATGATGATTCAGAACATAGTTATAGATTATCAAAAGTTGGAAAAATAATATGTATACCAAGCATAGAAATTATTCATGATGGTCCACAAGTATTAACAAAGGATGGCGTTAATTGGAAACTTTATTATTCAATTAGAAATGTTTTAAACATGATCAAAAGCAATTGGCCTAAAAGATACTATGTTACTTACAAAATATATGTTAGAATTAAGTATTTTTTAATAATTATGTTTTTATATAGAAATAAGATGCAAGGCTTAAAAATATTAAATAAGGCTATATATGATGCAAATCATGACATTGAAGGTCTAGATCCAATCTATAAACCAGGATGGAAAGCAAAGAAGGTGTAAAAAATTAATGGCTAAAAAAAAATCTGTTGCAAAAAACTACATATTTAATTTAATTTATCAATTACTAACAATATTAACACCACTAATAACAACACCATATGTAGCAAGAGTTTTAGGTGTAGAAAATAATGGTATCTATGGTTATACTTGGTCAATAGTTACATATTTTGTATTATTCGGCTCCCTTGGAACTGCTATGTATGGTCAAAGAGAAATAGCATATGTACAAAATAACAAAAAAAAGCAAACAGATGTATTTTGGGAAATAATTTTCATAAAATTAATATCTTATATATTCGTTATTTTCTTATTTTATATTTTATTTTGTATAAATGGAGATTATGCCATTTTTTATAGAATTTTAATAATAGAATTATTAGCTAACTTGGTTGATATTAGTTGGTTTTTTCAAGGAAATGAAGATTTTGGAAAAACTGTTATCAGAAATATGATTGTTAAAATTACAGGCTTAGTATTGATATTCATATTCGTAAAAAATCAAAATGATTTATGGAAGTACTTTTTAATATATGTTCTTTCAGACTTATTAGGAAATTTATCACTTTGGGTATATGTACCAAAATATCTAGAAAAAAGAAAAAGAAAAACATTATCTTTAAAAAAACATATCAAACCAATCATTTTACTATTTCTACCACAGGTTTCTGTTCAGATATACGCAGTTTTGGATAAAACAATGCTAGGGTTATTAACCAATAGTATGTCAGAGGTTGCATATTATGATCAAGCTCAAAAGATCATTAGAGCACTTTTATTAATTGTATCAGCAATGGGAACCGTTATGTGTTCAAGAGTTGCAAATTCTTATGCTGAAAACAAGATGGATGATGTAAAGAAGTATTTAAAACAATCAATTGATATGGTATGGTTAATCGCTACTCCTTTTGTATTTGGTGTATTTGCAGTGGCATCTGAAATAGTACCAATATATTTTGGAAATGGTTATGATGCTGTAATTCCTTTGATGTGTGCTACATCCTTAATATTAATTGGTATAGGTTTGAATAATGTTACAGGAGTTCAATATCTTATTCAGGCAGGAAAACAAAATATATTTACATTATCAGTTACAGTGGGCGCAGTTATTAATGTTATATTAAATTTAGTTTTGATAAAATTATTCGGAACAATAGGGGCTGTTTATTCTTCTATAATATCAGAGTTTGTAATATTAGCAATACAGTTATTTTATACTAAAGAAGTAATAACTATAAAAGATATTATTTCTAGTTCTATAAAATATTTAATTAGTGGTATTGTAATGTTTATAGTAGTAATTCTTCTTGGTAAAATATTAACTCCAGGTTTAATATCATTATGTATAAAGATATTAATTGGAGCACTAATATATTGTAGCAGTTTGTTAGTAATGAAAGATAAATTTACTATTGATATAATAAATCAAATACTACAGACACTTAAGTGGAAGAAAAAGGAGGTTTAACAGTATGGATTTCATGAAGAAGATAATTAAAAAAGTATTGAAAAATCATAAGGGATTGCAAAATTATATATATACAGTATATAAAAAATATAGGTATACCAAAAGTATTTTTAAAACATTGATTTTTGCAATTAAAGGTTTATTTTTAACTTATACTCCAAGCTACAAAATTAATAGAAGTGAACAAATAAAAAAATCATTTTCAAAGGCAAAAATTAATATAAATAATGACGATAATTTTGTATTTTCAATTGATCCTTATAAATTATTATATTCAGATTTAAGTACAATAGAAAACACAACGATTGATTATGAAATATGTCTGAATAAATCTCTAAATGATTTAAAAAAAGAAATTGAAAATTTAAAAAGCAGTGATTATAAAAATACGCAATTAAATGCTATAGAGGCAATAGAAATATTATTAAATAAAGTAATCCAGTCACTGAAAAAAAGTGATAAGAAAAATAAAGAAAAGTATATAAAATATTTTGAAAACATAAAAGATAGAAAAGCAGAATCTTTTGAAGAAGCTTTACAAAGAATTTTATTTTATAATCAAGTATTGTGGCAATCAGGGCATAATTTAAATGGTTTAGGTAGGTTGGACAAAATCCTTGATTCATATTATAAAAATGACAAAAAAATGGATAAGAAAAAAGCTTCTAAATTAATAGAAAAATTTATAGGAATTCTACATAGTTATTATTGGCTAAAAAGTAGTGCCCTTCTTGGCGATACTGGGCAAATAATTATTCTTGGTGGAATGGATGAAAAAAAACATTACTTCAGTAATGATTTAACTTATATCTTTATTGAAGCAATAAAAAAATTACAATTGCCTGATCCAAAGGTTTTGTTACGTATTTCAAAAAACACTCCAAGGGATTTAATAAAATTGTCTATAGACTGTATAAAAACAGGTGTTGGTTGTCCTTTGTTTGCCAATGATGATGTAATTATTCCAAAACTAATAAAATTTGGTTATGAAAAAAATGATGCTTACAACTATGTTACATCTGCTTGTTGGGAACCACTAATACCAAATAAATCAGTAGAGCAAAATAATATTAGAAGTATGGTATTTATGAGACCATTTAACGAAATGTTAAATTCTGAAGATTTATCAAAAATTGATAATATGAAAGACTTAATTAAAACATATAAGGTATATTTAGAAGAATATGTTAAGAACTTTATAACGGAATTGGATAATATTGAATATGAAATAGACCCAATTATGTCTATGTTTGTACCGAATTGTAATACTGTAGGAAAAGATGTAACCAAGGGTGGATCTTATTATAATAACTTTGGTGCAACCTCAGTTTCATTATCAAACGTAGTAAACTCAATTATCAATATTGATAAATATGTATTTAATGAAAAAAAATATTCTTTGCAAGAATTAAATGAATTACGAAAGAATAACTATAATGGTTCAGAAAATGTAGTAGAACTATTAAAAAATCAGCCAATAAGATTTGGTAAAGATGATGAGTATGTTTATGATATTTTCAATGATATAACTACATTTACAAACAAAATATTAGAAAAAACTTATAATAAGAATGGTGGTAGGTTAAAAATTGGATTTAGTGCACCTACATATATAATTGAGTCAAAAGATGAAGAGGCCTCATTTGATGGAAGAAAAAATGGAGAACCATTTATTGTACATATTTCATCAGATATACCATCACTTGCATATACAGAATTAATCAATTTTGCATCAAAATTAGATTATACTGGAAATAGATTTAATGGAAATGTTATAGATTTTATGGTTACACCTAGTTTTATTGAAAATAATGAAGAAAAATTTATTGACTTTTTAATGTTAAGCATAAATGTTGGATTCTTTGAAATGCAAATGAATGTTGTTAGTAGTGAAATTTTGATAAGAGCTAAAGAAAACCCAAAAGAATTTCCAAATTTAATTGTTAGAGTATGGGGCTTTAGTTCATACTTTAATGATCTTCCGGAAGAATACAAAGATGTTTTAATAGAAAGGGCGTTGAGAAGTGAAGGTAAGAGTTACTAATATACAAAGATTTTCACTTAATGATGGTCCAGGTATAAGAACAACTGTATTTTTCAAAGGATGTGGTCTAAAATGTCCTTGGTGTTCAAACCCAGAAAATATTAACTATGAAATTGAAAACTATTATAATGAAGATACAAATGAAAAAGGCATATTTGGATATGATATAACACTCGATGATTTAGAAAAAGAAATTTTAAAAGATCAAAAGTATTATACACTTAATAGTGGTGGTGTTACATTTTCAGGAGGAGAGGCATTATTACAGTTTGCTAAAATAGAACCGTTATTAAAGAAATTGAAGCAAAATAAAATTAATATGTGTATAGAAACATCTTTATTTGCTCCAATAAAAGCATTAGAAGTAGCAACTAAATATATAGATGAATTTATAGTTGATATTAAAATACTAGATTCTGATATTTGTAGGGATGTATTAAATGGAAATTTAGATATTTATTTTAAAAATGTAGATTACTTATTCAAAAACTTTAATGGAAAAATAATGTTTAGAATTCCAATTACGAAGGAATATACATTAAAGAAAAAAACATTTAAAAATACCATTGAATTTATAAAAAAATATAAACCAGATAGGATAGAAATATTTAAAATTCATAATCTAGGTGATAGTAAGTATAAATCTTTAAACAGAAAAGTAACACATTATGAAGAAATAACAGATGAGGAAATGAAAAAGATCGTAGAACAATTTAATGATAATGATATAAATGTGGTTGAATGTAAAATTTAGGAGGTTACAATGGAAGTATTAGTAAAAATATTAAAAAAATTAGGATTATATGATTTTGCAAAAAAAACATATATAAAAAGAAGAAAAAGACAGAATTTAAAAGGAAAGTATAAATTCATAAATAGATCAAAAAATAATAAAAAAATGTGTATGATTTTAGCAGGATATAAAACATTCTCGTATGAGATAGTTTTTAAAAGAATTAAAAAATTTGTACCAAAGGATGTAGATGTGTGTATTTTATCAAGTGGTATTTACAGTGAGGAATTAGCAAAAATATCAGAAAAAAATAATTGGTCGTATTTAAGTACAAAAAGAAATTGTGTTTCTTTAATACAAAATATTGCTGTCAGTTTATTTCCAAATGCAGAATATATTTATAAGTTAGACGAAGATATATTTGTGACTAAAAATTTCTTTAATACATTGTACAAAACACTTAATGATTGTGAAAAAAATGGCGATTATAGAGTTGGTTTTGTAGCACCCACTATTCCTATAAATAGTTTTGGGAATCTTAATATATTAAAAAGATTTAATTTAGTTGAAAAATACACGAAGCGTTTTGAAAAACCACTTTATGCTTTAGGTGCTGACAGAATGGACGAATCAAATAAAGATGCAGTAGAATTTTTCTGGGGTGAAGGAGGTTATTTACCAAATATTGATGTTATGGATAAAACCCTAAACGATGATAAATTCTCTTACTTGGCTTGTCCAATAAGGTTTAGTATTGGTGCAATATTAATGAAAAGATCTTTTTTTGAAGAAATGGGAATGTTTAAAGTTTCAAAATTTGGTTCATGTATGGGTGTAGATGAACAACAAATTTGTAATTATTGTATGGATAGCTCACATGCTATTATTGTTTCATTAAATACAGTTGTAGGACATTTATCATTTGGTGTTCAAAATGAAAATATGAAAAATTATTATTTAAATCACAAAGATGTTTTTGATATTCATAATGTAAAATAGGAGGATAAGATGAAAAAATATGATTATTTAATTGTAGGATCTGGCTTGTTTGGTGCTACTATGGCAAATTTATTAAATAAGGCAGGCAAAAAGGTATTAGTTATAGAAAAAAGAGAAAATATAGCAGGAAACGTTTATACAGAGAAAATAGAAGGTATTCAAGTACATAAATATGGAGCACATATATTTCATACAGATTATAAAGATGTTTGGGACTATGTAAATTCATTTGTTGAATTTAATAGATATACAAATTCACCAGTTGCTAGAATTGGCAACGAAATATATAACATGCCATTTAATATGAATACATTTTCTAAAATCTGGGATGATGTATTTACACCAGAAGATGCTATGCGACATATTAATGAGGAAAAGAAAGAGATAGTTGGAGAACCAAAAAATCTAGAAGAACAGGCAATTAGTTTAGTTGGTAGAACTATTTATGAAAAGTTGATAAAAGGTTATACTGAAAAACAGTGGAATAGAGATTGTAAGGATTTACCAGCATTTATTATAAAAAGATTACCTGTTAGATTAATATACGATAACAACTATTTCAATGATAGATATCAAGGAATACCTATAGGTGGATATACAAAACTAGTTGGGAATATGTTAGAAGGTATAGAAGTTAAGTTAAACACAAATTTCTTTGATAATATTGATTATTATAAGGAAATTGCTGAAAAAATAATTTATACAGGACCATTAGATGAGTACTTTAACTATTCACTTGGTGAATTAGAGTGGAGAAGTTTAAGATTTGAAACAGAAATTCTTGATGAAGTAAATCATCAAGGTAATGCAGTAGTTAATTACACAGGACATGAAGTTGATTATACAAGAGTTATTGAACATAAACACTTTGAATATGGAACTCAAGAAAAAACTGTAGTTACATATGAATATCCAGCTGATTATAGGGATGGTATGGAAAAATATTATACAATAAACGATGATAAAAACAACACATTGGCTGAACAGTATAGGAGGTTAGCTGCAAAAGAGGAAGGTACTATTTTTGGCGGAAGACTTGCTGAATACAAATATTACGATATGGATGATGTAATAAAGAGTGCTTTTGATTGTGCTAAAACAGAATTAGATGTTAAATAAAAAAAAGGACATTGTTTCCTTTTTTTTTATATCTCAATGTGATAAAATTATATTGTATATAAATTAGAGGTTATGGGGGATATATACATGCAAAAAGTAAGAAAATCGAATTTTGAGTTAATGAGAATAATTTCAATGGTAATGATAATATATTATCATATAATTATTCATGGAAATATTTTAATAAATAGTGCAAATATATATTTTACATTTGTAAATGAGGTAGTTGAATTTTTAATTATAGTACATGTAAATCTTTTTATGTTATTGACAGGATACTTTCAGGTGGATAGTAAGTTTAAACTATCAAAAGTATTTAGCCTATTTGCACAGACAATATTTTATGCGATAGGTATAATGGTTTTGCTTTCATCTTTAGGATTAGTATCTATAAATAAGATTGTAGTAATGAGAGAAGTATTTTTACTGGAAAACACAGGACAGTATTGGTTTATTAAAGTGTATTTGTTACTTTATTGTCTATCACCATTTATCAATATATTGATTAATAAATTAGATCGTAATACTTATAAAAAATTAATATTTTCTTCAATATTTTTGATTTGTGCTATACCGTATTTTACTGGAAATAAAGGTTTTTTTGTTAATAATGGATTTTCATTATACAATGCAATAGTAATGTACTTAATTGGTGCATATTTTAAGCAATATCAACTAAAGGATAGTTATCATTTTACCAATATGTCAAAGAGAAAATATCAAACTATATTATTATTTCTGTATTTCTTTTTTGCATTTATAAATTATGCATTATATAAAACTTCAGCACAATTAGTTTTGAATAGTCCAATTTTTAATGAAATTTTTGGTAATTTTATCACTTGTGCGTTTCAATATGAAAATCCCATTATTATAGTACAGTCAATTTGTTTATTTTTATTTTTTGAATCTTTGGATATAAAATATAATAAGTATATTAATAGAATTGCAAAACTAATATTTGGTGTATATTTGATACACGAAAATTTCTTATTGCAGCCACTCTTATATAAAATGCTAAAAATTGATAACGGTATGATTTATTCATTCAGATTTATTTTGTATGTTATTTTTATAGTTTTATTTATTTTTATTATAGGAATACTAATAGAATTATTGAGACAAAAGTTTTTTAAATTCATATATGATAGAAAAATATCACATAAATTTAGAGATTGTGTAAAAACATATCTTTATGATTTCGGTTTTAGAATTAATTGGTAATAAAGGAACTTTACTAATTGGGTTTAATTAATTATAATAATATAAGATGGTAGGTGATGTCATGAAGACGATAAAGCACACTTTTGTTGTTTTGGCTTATAAAGAAAGTGAATTTTTAGAAGAATGTATAAAGTCAGTTTTAAATCAAAAGCATAAAAGTGATGTTGTGATAGCTACTTCAACTCCAAATGACTACATAAATAAGATGGCTAAAAAATATAAACTAAAGATCTATAAAAATCCAAAACCAGGAAGAGGAATTGGATATGATTTCGATTTTGCTTCTAACTGTGTTAAGTCTGATATTATAACAATAGCACATCAAGATGACTTATATGATTATGAATACTCATATGAAGTAGTTGATACATACAAAAAATATAGTGATTCATCAATAATCTTTACTGACTATTATGAAATTAGAAATAATAAAAAAGAGTACAAAAACAAGAATTTAACTATAAAAAGATTCTTACTTTTCCCACTAAAAAACAAAAAATTAGGAAAGTATAAATTTTTTAGAAGGTTAGTTATACGTTTTGGAAATTCAATTTGTTGTCCTGCAGTTAGTTTCGTCCAGAAAAACGTTCCAAAAGAAAAATTTTCCTCAGATTTAAAATGCGATGTAGACTGGTTTGCTTGGGAAAAAATATCAAAAGAAAAGGGAAGATTTGTATTTATCCCTAAAGCATTAATGGGACACAGAATAGATGAAACCACAACTACAACAAAAATAATTAGTGAAGGAATAAGAACAAAAGAGGATTTGTATATATATAAAAAATTTTGGCCAGAAATGATTGCAAAAATTCTAAATAGTTTTTACGTAAAATCAGAAGATAATAATTCAAAATAAAGTAATAGAGGTAAAAAATGCAAAAAAATAAAAAAGATAAAGCATCAATTTTTGTAAAAAAATGCTTGAAATTGTTACACATCAAAGTAAGCAAAAAAACAGAAAATCTACTCATTCAAATATTTAAATTTGGAATAGTAGGTGGAATAGCTTTCTTAATTGATTACATCGTGTTATTCTGTTGTAAAGAATTTATAGGTCTAAGTGTATTATTATCAGCCGCAATAGCATTTACAGTATCCGTAGTATATAACTACATAGCAAGTGTTAAATGGGTATTTGATGTAAATAAAGAAAAATCAGCTAAGAAAAACTTTGTAATATTTATTATTTTAAGTATAATAGGATTAATTATAACAGAGATAATCATGTGGATTGGTTCAGATATAATGAAAATTAATTACCTAATTGTCAAGATTATCGCAACAGCCATTGTAATGGTATTTAATTTCATTACTAGAAAGATGTTTTTAGAATAATCAGGTTTCACCTGATTTTTTTATATATATTTACATATCTATAAATAGCTTGTAATTATCAAAAATTAATAGTATAATTAAAAATATAATAGAGAAGTGTAGAGAATAAAGGGATGTTGAATATGAAAAGAATATTTAAATTTATATTAGAACTAATTATTGTTATATTTGTTTTTTTAGCTGTAGTAGAAATAGCATTCGTTTTAATGAAAGATGAAAATGGAGTAACTCACTTTGGAAATTACATTCCCATACCAATAAGAGATGATAGTATGGAACCAACAATTAATATGGATGACTTAATAGTTGACAAAGAAGTTTCAACACCAACTAAGATTAAAGAAAATGATGTTATTACTTATCTTGCTATTAACGGTGATACAAAAGAAATAAAAACTGGTAGAGTCATCTCAATTGTTAATTCTAATGGTTCTATTGCTTGGAAAGTAAGAGGAGATAATGGAGGAGAATCAAGTACTACAACAGTTTTATCAAGTGATCTAATAGGACAATTTACAAATACAAAGATGCTATTTGCAGGTGGTGTATTAGCCTTTGTAGAATCACAAAATGGTTTTCTAGTATGTATAATTATACCTCTAGTTTTAATCTTTTTTATACAAATATGTAAGTTAATACACACTTTAATAACCGATAAGAAAGAAAAAAAGGAACAAAAGGAACTAGACGATGAAGTCAAAGAAGAAAATAAATCATCTAAACAAGATAAAATTCAAGAACCTATAAATAATGAATCTCAAGAAAAAAAAGATTTAGAAAACAAGGCAAATGTTGTAGAAGATAATGAAGATGAGTTGGCTTCACCTATCGTTGTATTAGAACCTGTTCACAAAAAAGAAGAACCACAAGTTGAAAATAAAATAGAAGATGAATTCGTTCCAGAAATACCACCAGAGATTAATATATCAAATCAAAATAATGAAGAGATAAACCCACCAATTACACCTCCTATTATCGAGGAGGTAAAAGAGCCAAACTTTACAGAACCAACAGTAGGGTCTATTGAAGTAAATAATGAAGAATTAAAAACAGATGATATAAAAAAGGAACAAGAAAAAATAGAACAAAATACTGATGATAATGATACAGCATCTAATAGTCAACCAACAAGTGATGATATAGAAATTCTTTAGGATGATTATCATCCTTTTTCTTTTATTTATAAGCATAATAAATTATAATAGTATTAGGAGTGGAAAGTACTATGAAAAAAGAAAATATAAAATATATAGTTTTAATACTATTTTTCTTGTTTATCTTATTCTTAAGTCCAATCTCTGGTGATGATTGGGGTAATTATATTGAAGGAAGTCAAGGAATAAGACATGTTTTTGGAAATGCAATTGGAATGTATTTTGATTGGGAAGGTAGATTTATTAGCAGAATTCTTATAAATATTCTAACTTATCATAAAGTACTATGGAATATTATTAATAGTTTAATGATAGTAGGAATCATATATTACACAGTAAAAATAATAAATCCTAGAAATAAAAAATTGATATTTATATTATCAACTCTAACAATTTTTATGATGAATATCTTCACATTTTCTCAAGTAGTAGTTTGGGTAGCAGGAAATATAACATATTTATTTGTAATACCTATGATGTTATATTATTTTTATAATCTTCTTCAAAATAAAAAACAAACAAAATTAATCATTATTATTAATATTCTTTTAAATATGATTATGCCAATGTTTATAGAACATATGGCAGTTGCATTAGTAGTAGGTAACATTCTTATTCTAGCGTATAAATATATAAAAAATAAAAAATTAGATAAATACATATTAATATATTTGTTACTTTCTATTATTAGTTTACTTACAATGTTATTAAGTCCAGGTTCAATAAAAAGAAGTAAAATAGAAAATGTTGAATTTAACAATCTCTCAATAATAAATAAAATTATCTACAATATGTCTAACTTTATTTATTATACATATTTTATATATCCATACTTAATAGTTTTATCAACAATAGGAAATTACTACTTATCAAAAGAAATAAAAAATAAATATTTAAGATTTACAACTTATATATTTTTACTATTCATACCAATAATAGTAACATTGATATATCTTCTTTCAGAAGTAACAAGAAATTCATTAACAATTCAAAATAACATTTTATTAATTACATATTTCATAATTTATACAATTATCAGTTTTATTTTAATGTGTATATATTCAAAAAATAAAAAAGATAAAATAACTATTTTCTTCTACACTTTAGGTCTAGTTTCAAATCTAGTTATGTTGGCATCACCAACATGGGGATTTAGGACTAGTTTTGGAACATATATATTCCTATGTATATCTTATCTAGAAATAATTGATAAAAATACTATTGAGAAGAAACTTGTTAATAACTCATTAGTAGTAATTACAACAATAATGATTATTTTTTACAGTATTTTATACATAAGCATTGCTAAACAAAATAGGGAAAATATAAATAAAATAAATGCATCAAAACATTCAAATGTAATAGAGATTGCAAAATATCCATCTTTCGCAAACTGTAATATAAATCCAACTAATCCTTATCATATGAAGAGATTTAAAGAATATTTCAATATTCCAGAAAGTACTGAAGTAAGAATAGTTGATAATAATTGGAAATATCTTATCTTTTATAGAAAATTATGTAACTGTAAATAAAATAACTAACAAAGTCATCAAAAAAATAATAATTTTGATTTTATATCTACATGCAATGTTGTATAATATTAATAGAGTATAAAGAGGTTAAGTATGAGTGAGAGTAAAAAGGAAAAAAGATTATTTATTTCGTTAATAGTAATTGCAGTTATTTTGTTGGCCTTATTAATATATTCGGTATATTATGGATACAAATTAACAAAACCATACAAAAATAAAATGTATCCAAACGTATATATAGAAGATATTGATATATCAAATATTAAGCTTAATAAAATAGAAGAAAAAATCTCCCAAATAGAGGAGAGTTATCAATCAAAAAAAGTAATATTCCAAAGTAACACAAAAAGCTATGAATATACACTAAAAGACCTAGGAATTGGTATTGATAAAGATAAATTACAAAAAGAAATAAAAGATTATCATAAAGATCTATCATATTCAAGAAAAATCTTAATAATAAAAGGAAAGAAAAAGAAGGTATTTTCATATCATACAACCTATAAAAAGAAAGATATAGAAACATTTGTTGATAAATTAAAGGTATCTGTAGATATGAATAGTTCTGATGGAAAATTAATCATGGATGAAAATAGAAACCTTCATTATCAAGAAGCCTCTTCATCATTCTATTTAGATAAAGAAAATACGCTACAAAATACATTAAATTATATAGAAAATGGAATGAAAGATGAAAAAATTGAATTAGTTGGAAGTAGTACAACAGCAACTGATTCACCAACATTAAAGACAATCGATACAAAAGTTTCAAGCTACTCTACAAAATATAATGCCTATATTAGTAGAGGAAGAAACCTAGAAACAGCACTTAATTATTTAGATGGAAATATAATAAACCCAGGCGAAGTATTCTCATATTTTCATTATGCAGGACCTTATAATAAAGCTGGTTATGTTTGGTATGATAAGATGATAGGTAATGGTACATGTCAGATTGCATCTACTATTTATAATACAGCACTATTAGCAGGAGTAGAAATAGTTGAAAGACATCAACATGGAAATCAATTGACATATGTCCCTGGTGGTAGAGATGCAACCGTAGTAAGTAACGGAAACAAAAGTTTATTAGACTTTAAATTTAAAAATACATATAAGTATCCAATTTATATTTCAGCATACTATAAAAATGGAGTAGCAACAGTTGATTTTTGGTCAAATAGTAATGCAAAAGAAGGGAAAACTTACGATGTTGAATCAATCTCACTTGGAAATAAAACATATGAAACTTATTTACATACATATCAAAATGGAGTTGATATAGGAAGAACCTTCTTAGCTAAAACTCATTATTATAAAACATAGAGAAAGAACTTTCTTTTTCTTTTATTTTGTGCTAAATTATATCTGAGGTAATGATATGAAAAGTCAAGAAAGTGTAAATAAATTATTATATAGCTTATCTAAAACAAAATTTAGAGGTTCTTTTCACTTAAATAGTAACATGAAAGATTATGTAAGAGAAAAAGGAATCAATAAAATAAAAGATGATGCCTATCAATTTATCGAAAATAGAATAGCTCCTAAGAATCCAAAAAATGATGGTAAGCAAACACCAATGAAAGCAAATTCTCACCCAATTTTCATAGCACAACACGCATGTGGTTGCTGTTGTAGATCTTGCTTAGAAAGAATACACCATATCAATAAGAATAAAGAATTGTCAAAAGAAGAGATAGAATATATTGTGAATGTCCTAATTACTTGGATAAATATAGAAATGAAGTCTAACTAATTTACTTGTTTATGACTTCTTTTTCTATTGTTGAAAATACTTCCGATAATTTCTTATGAATAACTAAATCAGCTAAATAGTCCTTTTCAGTTTCATCTTTATTTATTAATACTAAATGTCTTCCTCTAAAAAATTGTATTAAAGAAGCAGCCGGATAAACTGTTAGAGAAGTTCCACCAACTATTAATAAGTCAGCATTTTCTATTGCTTTTATAGCATTATTTACTGCATCTTGATTTAAAGCCTCCTCATATAAAACAACATCAGGTTTTATAAAACCACCACAAGAACATTTTGGTACTTCACTACCTGTAAATATACTTTCTGCATTATATGATTTATGACATTTCATACAATAATTTCTTTTCACAGAACCATGTAACTCAATCACATTTTTACTACCAGCTTCTATGTCAAATCCATCTATATTTTGTGTAATAATTGTTCCTACTTTACCAATATCTTCTAATTCTTTCAAGACTTTATGTGTAATGTTAGGGTGATAATTTAAACTATTCAATTTATCACGGTAAAACCTCCAAAACTCGTTCTTATTACTCATAAAAAAGGAGTATGATAGAATCTTTTCAGGCGGTATATCATATTTTTCATTATAGAGACCATCTTTACTTCTAAAATCCTTTAAACCAGATTCAGTAGAGGTACCAGCTCCACCAAAAAAGACTATATTACTTGATTCATTTATATATTTGATTAATTGCTTTACACTATCCATAAATATCCTCCTGTAAACATTATAACTCTTTACAAAATCCGTGTAAATTGACTAATTATGTATTTTATGTTAGTATACTAATAACGAATTTTTATTACACGATGAATTTTATTGAGGTGAATTAATTTGATAAAAGCTAGAATTATGAGTGCTACTACAGCTTTACTTGGAATTTTCATGATAGTAGTTGCAGTAGTAATTGAATATGATAGTTCTTATGATGAAGAAAAACTTATGAATCGTGAGACTAATGCAGTCAATGTCATTAATATGTCTTCTTCTAATAGAGTAGTTGAGGCAGAAGTCATTGATAATCCTGTAACCATAGAAAACAATACCAATGACGTTCAAGTTGAAGAAGTTTCTATGGAACAAGCTCCACAAGCTGAGTATATACCACCTAGAGTAGAAGTATATGAAGGTATGACTATAGAAGAATTATCTCAAAAACTAGATCGTAGTCTAGGGAGTGGTTATTTAGCAGGTAAAGGAAGCTTGATTGCAAACAAATGCATTGAACTTGGTGTCGATCCATATATTGCAGTAGCAATCATGTTACATGAAACTGGTTGTAAATACAAATGTAGTAACTTAGTATTATCATGCAATAACGTAGGTGGTCAAAAAGGTTCTCCAAGTTGTGGAGGAGGAAGTTATAAATACTATGCCACACTTGATGATGGAATCGTTGGTCACATAGAAAATCTATATCGTAATTATTTCTCTAGAGGTTATAACACAGTATCTACTATAGGACCTAGATATGCAGAAAGTAATACATGGGTATCTAAGATTAATAATTATGTAGAACAAATTAGAGCTAGTTAAGCTCTTTTTTAGTGAATTTTTTTTAAGTTTAGTGTATAATATAATACAGTTACATTTATTTGTAACCATAATGGCACACTATTCTAGTCAATACCTTTATTACGAGGACGGGATTAAACAACCGTTATAGAGCATATCTGTGAAACCTTTGGTGTTTGCTTCTTACGCCCAGTTTGGGGTGGATGCTGAGGGGATAGATACTTGGGCGCTCGTAATGGCATACGACAAACGACCCAACTATCATGGAGACCCATTTGCGTGGTAAGCCTATACGTTTATACTGACGGACTTATTACGGGATGGATTTGAACCCACTTGTGGCGAAAGTTATGAATGGCGTAGCTTGTCTTGAGTGAAAATGTCGGGATAAGTGATCTTGCTAAATAAGTAGGCCAACTTGTTTTAGTACTGCACTTTGAAATCATTTTTGCAAAAGAGAACTAGTAGTAAGAGGATTGGTGAGGAAATCTCCTAGAGTGCTTTTATAGGATTGCAGTGGGCACTAAGTGGTAGTCAAGTCATATGATTGGTAACAACATATTAATTTCTTTAAAGGGGAACCACATATCTGGTAACGGATCTGTAGAAGTTAGGGAAATCCTACTTGACCTAAGGCTCAAAGTTTACTATAAAAAAGCCATTATTATAAAAGATGTATGTAAATACGTCTTTTTTTGATATAATGTTATTTATAGGAGAAAATAAATGGAAAATGAATTAGAAAATTTAAAAGTACAAACAAGAAGAAAAGAAAAAGTAAAAAAGGAATTAGTTAATAAAAAATGGGTAACTAAAATTATATTATTTTCATTTACTTTATCAGTTACATTATCATTTGTTTCAGAAATAACAGTTCCAAATTTAAACTTATTTCTAGGAATTATAGTAGCTTTGATCTTCATTGCAATTGGTATTTTATTTGATATTATTGGTGTCAGTATAACTGCTGCTTCTCCCAAAGTATTTCATTCTATGAATGCAAGACGTGTAAGTGGTGCAAATATTGCAGTAAAATTAATAAAAAACAGTGAAAAAGTATCTAGTTTCTGCTGTGATGTTATAGGTGATATTTGTGGAGTTATTTCAGGAGCAACTGCTATAAGTATTGCTACAATGTTATCAAAGACATTTAGTTTTAACTTACTCATTACAACTCTAATTGTAACAGGTATAATTTCCGCCATGACAATAGGTGGAAAAGCAATAGGAAAAAGCTTTGCTATTAATAAATGTGATATTATCATATATGAATTTTCAAAATTTATTTCAGTATTTTATAGATGTAAAAAGTAGGTAATTCTATGTTGTTTTATGTTGATGGTAAAAAAGAAAGATATAATCCTTATAACATGAAAAAAGATAAAAAAATAGGTGAGGGACAAGAAGTAGATGCTTATGTAGTAGGAGATCAAGTAGTAAAATTTTATAAACCATACTGTAAAAAAACAAGACTTAGTTTAAATGCTATAGAAAGACTTAAGAAAATTTCCACAAGTAGAATTTTATTGCCAACAGCTTCTATGCTTGATAAAAAAAGAAATTTGCGTGGTTATAAAATGGATTATGTTGAAAATCTAGGTGAGGATAGTTTTCTACTATTACCGAGCGAAAAAAGAAAAGAAGAACTAAAAAAACTAAAAGAAGATGTACTGAATTTAAGTGATAATGGTGTTATCTTAGAGGATTTACACCAATTAAATACAGTTTATAATAACGGGATTTATTTCATAGACCAAGGAAGTTATAAATTTGTTAAAGATGATACACTAACAGAAAATGACAAAATACAGTGTTATGGAATTAATATTGATCGTATCAATGAGTTTTTAATCTCTAGTTTAAGTCATTTTTCATTAGTTAAGCACACTAATATGACTAATTCTTATTTAAAAAGTGAAAAAGACAATATGATTGACTATTTATTTGATAGGAAAGAAAATACCCTAAAAGATTATGTTGATAATATGAGTAAAAAAAGATGATAGCTTTATCTCTTGAATTTACTCTTTTATTTTGAATTAAACTTTTCAAAAAAACTATCTCATTTCTTACAAAAAAAAGAGTGATTTCTCACTCAAAATATTAATAATGCATTCTTAATTCATAGACTGTTACCTTCTCATACTAACCCATTTATCAAATAATAATATCTTGAAGATTATTATCTGTTATATATTGATATATTCTACTTAGTCTTTTATTAAATATGATATTTATTTTATTTAAAATGTATCTTCAACTGCAAATTTAATTGGTTCTTGTTCTAATAGTTTCAATTGTTTTTCAGACAAATATTTTTTATCAATTACCACACTTAGCACAAACTCATTAAAAAAATTATCATTCATAATGTAATATCCATTTACTTTTTCTTTGTCTCCATAACTGTCTTCTACTTTCCATCTTTGTGGCTTACCATTTACTAAATTAACACCAGTAAAAGACATAATATGGTGCATACTTATATCATATAAATTCAAAGCCTCTTTCTTTGATAATCTTTTCAAGTTTAAGGTATCCTCATAGTTATATAGTCTAATATCCAACACTCCTGATTTTTTATCTCTAAATTTCAAAATATGAGCTCCCATATATACTGGTACATTGTCCTTTAACTGTTTTATAGATAATTCCTTTAAATCCTCAATTGGTAAATTTAAATATTTAACATAAGACTTTCCATAAACGTTACCTAAATGCTTTTTTTGATATAACTTGTAATATTCTTTATTATACATAGGTGTGTTTCCTATTGTTACAAAATCTTCTAATTTTAAATTCAAAAATCTATTTTTAAAATCAATCGGTGTTAAATTTTCTATTTTTTTATAGTTACCATCTTTATCCTTGTATTCAAAATTAAATTTTGTTGTAGGTTCACCATATATTTTACATAATAAAATATAATTTTCTTGTAAGAACTTCTTTTTTTCTATTCTTAATACATTGATATCCATTCCATTTTTCTTTAATTCTATTAATTTTAAAATATCCTTTTTTATCTTTTCTGTATATAAATATTCTACGTTTTGCACGGTAGTACTTTCAACAGTATCAGGATTATAAGAATAAGGAACTATTCCATATTTATTTACTATAGATACAAACATATCCCAGTATCCACCCTCTGAAACACAAAATTTTAATGTTTCATCTTTATGAATATATTCAAAGTCTACATTATTTGCATCTATTATATTTTCATATGTATTGTTTGATTTTTCTAGTTTATCATAAAATGCAATATGATTATTAGATAGTTCTAAATCTATAACATTCATATTTAAATTTTTAGATATATTATGTTTTATTAAATTCAATCCACCAAATATCCAACATCTCCAACTATCTTTTTGATCATATCTTTTACTTTCTGGCAGTTCGATATTAAAGATTGGTTGATTCTCTATTATAATGTCTCTATTAATACAAGCATTTTCCAAACCATTTTTTGTTATTGCATTTTCTATTATTTTATTTGTTTTTTCTGAATTATAGATTTTTTTAAATTCATCAATTTGTTCTAATGATATTTGATTACCCATTAACTTTTCCTCTCTTTCTTATAAAGTTATTATATACTAAATTTTTAAAAATTTGTAGTAATTGAGTGTTCCTACATCTGTACTATACAAATATAAAGAATCTGGGAGGAGTACATGGACAATGAATTGATAAAAGATGATAGTGGACTTAACTCTATTTTTGATAATATAAAAGACTTGATTATCAATAGTAGGAATAATATTTATAATACTATTAATACAGAGATGCTTCATTTGTATTGGAATATAGGTAGAATAATAATGAAAATTCAACAGGGTAACGAAAGAGCAGATTGTGGTGACGCTGTTGTTAATAAATTATCTCAAAGGCTAACTAATGAATTCGGAAGAGGATTTTCCAAGAAAAATTTAGAAAGAATGAGAAATTTTTATATTTGTTTTCCAATTGCGACAACAGTGTCGTCGCAATTAAGTTGGTCACATTATTTAGAGCTAATTAAAATTAATGAAGAACCTAAAAGAGAATTTTATATAAAAGAAGCCATAAATTCAAATTGGAGTGTTAGAGAATTACAAAGACAAAAAAATTCTTTGTTATAATTGATTTAAAAATAGGTAAAGTTACACATCAAGATATTGGGCAAATGCAAATGTATGTTAATTACTATGATAGAAAAATAAAAAAAGAAGATGAAAATGAAACTATAGGTATACTATTATCAACAAATAAAAATGAAACTATTGTAAAATATACCTTACCAGAAGATAATAAAACAATATTTTCATCAGAATATAAACTACATATGCCAACTGAACAGGAATTAATTAGTGCTGTTGAAGAAGAAAAGAAAAATTTTGAATTGAATAAATAAAATTAATATATAGTATTTGTTTAAACAAGCTACAAAAAATGTTTAAAATAATCACATATATTAATACTAGACTTATATATAACAAATTGAAATAAGTATAATCTTTAATACTAGACTTATATATAACAAATTGAAATAAACGTAATCTGTGGACATTTTATAAAGTTATTTTCAAAAAGGATAAAAAGAGGATAAAATCACTCTCATAAATTATCACTATTTTTAATATTATTTCTATAAAATAAAATAAAAACTTATGGAGAATTAAGTCCATAAGTTAACTTCAAAAATGGGGCGTCATAAGAGAATCGAACTCTTGCATACTGGTGCCACAAACCAGCGTGTTAACCACTTCACCAATGACGCCATGTCAATTAAGACTCTTATAGTTTAATACATAACTAATAAAAAATCAAGTCTTTTTTACATATTTAGTTATTTGACCATACACGAATTTCCTAAAAGAATAGATTAAAGAGAAGGAGGAAAATATGTATAATTATCAAGACTATTTAGAAAAAGACTACTTCAAAAATACTACACCTGATGTATTAAGAAATAATCAACCTCATTTATATACACCTGAAGAAGGATACAACAAAGGAAATTTGTTTACTAACTTATATGAGGGTTATAAAAATTATGAACCAGTTAGTTTAAGTACTAACACAGAACAAGGAAAATTATATTTAGAGCTATCAAGATATGCTTTTGCCGCTCACGAATTAAATCTATACTTAGATCTTCATCCAGAAGATACAACTATGCTTGCTTTATTTAATGATTATAGAAAAAAATCCAATGAATTAATCATGAAATATGAGGACTCTTATGGCCCTTTAACAGTATCTAGTGACACTATGTCTAATAGCTTTTTATGGGAAGAGGATTCATTTCCTTGGGAAGGAGGAAATGTATAATGTGGTCATATCAAAAAAGATTACAATATCCAATTAATATTAAAAATAAAGATTTAAAAATGGCTAAGTACTTAGTTACACAATATGGTGGAGCTAATGGAGAATTAGGAGCAGCTCTTAGATACTTAAACCAAAGATATACAATGCCAGATAATAAAGGAAAAGCACTACTAACAGATATTGGTACAGAAGAATTAGGTCATGTTGAAATGTTACAAACAATGATTTATCAATTAACAAAAGATGCAACTGTAGATGAATTAATAGAAGCAGGCTTAGGAGCTAACTTTGCTGAACATGGAATGGGCATTTTCCCAACAGATGCAAGTGGAGTACCTTTTACTGTTACTTATTTCGCAACAACAGGAGACGTTTTAGCAGACTTATCAGAAGATATGGCAGCTGAACAAAAGGCACGTGCTGTTTATGAAAATTTAATAGACATGACAAATGATCCTGATGTAGTAGGACCACTATTATGGTTACGTCAAAGAGAAATTGTTCATTATGCCAGATTTAAAGAATTATTTGAATATTACCAAGATGAAATGAAAAAAAACAACTCACAAAATGAATCAAATTTTATTACCAATGTAGGTCAAGGACTAAATAATATAAATCAATTTCTAAATACTTATGATCAAATGATGTAGAAGAGTCTCTAACTAGAGATTCTCTTTTTTAAATCCATATCTATAAAATTACATATAATAAATAAAGGTGATGTAGATATGAATTTATCATATTTATTCTTAACTATTTATATAGTTAGTTCCACTATGTTTAATGAGAGTTATAAATTAATAGCCAAAAATATGGATAAAGCCGGTTCTCTAACTGTTTTAGTTGAAACTATTGCTGGAATATTAAGTTTATTATTAATTCCATTTTTTGAAATCAAATTTCCTAGTGATATAAGGATTTTTTTACTATTTTTCCTAGCAACAATTTTTTATACAATTCAAGATAGGTTAGCAACAATTTCTAGAAGTGGTTTAGAAGCATCTACTTATGGAATCTTAAAACAACTTTCCAATGTTTTTATGTTAGTAATGGGATTTATATCATTCAAGGAAAAATTAACATTAGAAAAATTGTTAGGAGCCATTCTTTTAATAGGAAGCAACATTTTTATCTTTTACAGAAAAGATAGTTGGAAAAACAAAAAATATATAATTATTGGAGTAGTTGCGAATATAGCTATGGGGATAGCATTATTTTTAGATGTTTCTACATCAACTAATTTTAATTTAGCAATCTATATTTCCCTAACTTTACTAATTCCAGCTCTTATAAATAGTTTGGTTGAAAAGATTAAATTTACAGATTTAAGATATGAATACAAAATTAATAAAAGTAGATTAATACTATTAACTGGTATACTTTGGTCAGTTATGATGTTTTCCAAACTTCTATCTTATCGATTTGGAGAAGTAACAAAGATTGCCCCTCTATGTAGTCTTAGTGTTATGTTAAATGTAATTGTTGCGTATGTTTTTTTTAAGGAAAGAGATAATCTCCTAAGAAAAATAATTGCCAGTATATTTATAATAATAGGAGTATTTTTAATCAAATAAAAAAAGCTAACCGCTTTTTATTTTTTTATCATTTTCTTACTACTGATTACAGAACTAAGTAATTTGTTAGTGTCTTTTAATGTATCAACATTTTCTAATGACACGTAAGTATAATAGTCATCTAGTTTAGCATCTGTAATGAAATAAGAAACAATTTCCCTAGATACATCAGAATCATCAAAATAATAAATATGTTCTATTTCATACTCTGAATTAGCTTTAGCGAGATAATCTATTACGCTACCACTTTTACCTCCAAACTGAAGTCCAACAGACCAATTTTCAATATAACCATCTTCAAAAAAATTTCTTCCAAATTTAATAGATGGATCAAAGAATTCTTTCAATAAATATTTAGTATCTCTAACATCTTCATAACTATCATTAGTAACTAACGAAAAAACTAAACTATCAGCGTTATTCTTCTCCTTTAATTCTAACAATTTTTCATTAAATTCTTTGTATTCCTCAAACGATGTATTATCACTAAACCTAAAATTACTACTGTTTCCAAAAAAGAAACACACAACTTTTTCCATAAACCCTCCATCTAAAGTAGAAATCTACTTTATTCTAATATCATTATATCATAATATATGATAATTATGTTAGATAAATATTCTATTTATAAAATACAATTCCAAAAGATAAATGTAAATGTTATAATACATAATAGGTGATATAAATGGATAACAATAGGGGTATAAAATCATTACAAAGAGATAGAAAAAGAATTATTATTCTAACAAAAAAACAAAAGAAAAAATTAGAAGAGATTAATGAGAAAAATGATGAAGAGTTAAAGAAATTAGAAAAAAAAGTAAGGCAATTACAAATAATAACCTTTATAAAGACAGTACCACTTATCATAGTAGGAGCTATTTTCAAATCAACTGCCAATACTATAGATAATCTAATTACTCCAAAAAAGAAAGATTTAACGGCAACAGATAATAATAAAGATATAGAGGATAAAGAAGTCATAGAAGAAAAGATAGCAAATAATGAAAAGAATTCTAACATTACTTATAATAACACTAATGATTTCTATACTATTCCAGATCCTACTTACTATAAAGAAAAAGAAAATGAAAAACTAGAAGACAAAGAACTTGAAAATGTAAAAGATAAAAAACTTATCAAACATTATGAAGAAAAGTTAAAAGAGAAAAGAGTTGAAATAAAACTCTTAGCGGCCTCAATTCCATTATCTGTTGGTACTGATATCTATTATGAAAAAGCCGATGAGATATACAAAAAGATAAATATAGTTCTAAGCAAATTAAATGATTTAGAACAAAAAATAAAAGTTGATGGAAATCTTTATGATGATAATTATATAAACTATTTAGTAGACAGCTACACAAAAGAATTTGATGATGGACGATTAGTAGCTGAAATAAAAAATAGTGAATTATACAGAGATATATCTATAAAAATAGAACAATTAGAAGAAGAAAAAGCAAAAATAAAGAGATTAGTATCAGAAAAACAAAAAGATTTAGATTCCGAAGAAATTATTAATAATGAAACAGAAACTACTTCATATAATATCAACACTACTTCAAAGTATCCAGAAGAAGAAAAAATTATAGAAGAAGCACCAGAAGAAACAGATAATTTTTCATTTGATGATGAAAAAAAAGAATATGATAAATTCCTAGATCAACAAGAACATATAAAAATAGAAGAGGAAAGAGAGGAAGCAAAGGCAAGATCAGAAATAGAAAACTATAAACTTAGAATTGCCGCTATAAAAAAACAATGTGAATCTCTAAAAAGAATGATAACCAAAAGAAGTCTCGTAAAACCAACTGTTAGAAATGCAAAATTAATAACTGTTACAGTTTTAGCAAGCATATATAACATGAGAAATATTCTAAGAAATAATAAATTTAGAAGAAGACGAAAACGCCTTACAAGAATTGAATATACAAAAGCTATAGAAAATGATCCTAATGAGATAAGCAATGTTTCAATCCTTATTAATAAAAGCTATCAACAAATAGATGCCTTAATTTCTGAAATAAAAACAAAGTTTTCATCTTTTAATGCAATTGAGTATCAGTCTTTAATATCAGATTTAGAAGAAATAAAAAGAATTTTAGAAGAAAGAGAATATGAAATAGAACGTGTAAGAAAAAGACAAGTGAATAATGATGTTAAAAAATATAGAAAGTAAAAATAAAACAGTAAGAAACTAAATCAAAAATTCAAACTTCAAATAAAATAAATTATTTAACATAAACTATTAAATTTCAATGGTTCATGATATACTAATTATAGGTGATTAACATGAAGAAAATATCAATTTTATCTCTACATTTAGGTTACGGTGGAATAGAAAAGTCAATAACCGCTTTAGCTAATTTATTATGTGAGGATTACGAAGTAGAAATAGCTTGTGTCTATAAGTTATATGACAAACCAGTTTTTGAACTAGATCCAAGAGTAAAAATAAAATATCTAACTAAAGTAAAACCAAATAAGAAAGAATTAAAAGAAGCTTTAAAACAAAAGAATCCACTTAAAATCTTAAAAGAAGGATTGAAGTCAGTAAAAGTATTATCAAAAAGAAGAAGTTCCATGGTTCATTATATTATGTCAAAAAAATGTTATGCTATGATTGCTACCAGAGATATATTCGACGATTGGTTAGGTGAATATGGTAGAAAAGACGTTATAAAAATTGGTTGGGAACATAATCATTATCATGATAACTTAAAATATGCAGGTGAAATAACTAGATGTGCTTCCAAACTAGATTATCTAGTTTTAGTATCAAATGCATTAAGAAAATACTATACAAAAGAACTAAGACAAAAAAAGAGCAAATGTAAGTGTGTATATATTCCAAATGTCTTAGATCACTTACCACCACGACTAGCAAAACTAGAAGAAAAAAGATTAGTTTCAGTCGGTAGATTATCAGAAGAAAAAGGTTATCTAGACTTGTTGAAAATCTATAGTATTTTAGAAAAAAAACATCCAGATTGGACTTTAGATATTATTGGTGATGGACCTGAAAGAGAAAATTTAGAATCATATATCAAAGAACACAATTTAAAAGATAAAGTTACATTACACGGATTTCAAAATAAAGAATATATAGATAAAATATTAAATAAATCATCTATCTATTTAATGACATCATATACAGAAAGCTTTGGTATTGTTTTAATAGAAGCTATGAGTCATGGATTACCCTGTATAGCATTTTCATCAGCAGAAGGAGCAAGAGAATTAATTGATAGCGTTAATAATGGTTATCTAATAAAAAATAGAAGTGTCAGAGCTTATATCAAAAAGGTAGAAGATTTGATGGCTGATATCGAAACTAGAAAAACAATAGGAAAAAATGCCAGAAAGAGTATTAAGAAATTTACTGGACAAGAAGTAATAGGAAAATGGTTAAAAATTCTAGAAAAGAAGTGATATTATGAAAAAGGTGTTATTCATATCATCAACTGGAGGTCACTTATCAGAGATGATGCAGTTAAAAAAGATGTTTAAAGACTACGATTACCACATTATAACTGAAAAAACAAAATCAAACATTTCAATGAAAAACAAATATAAGGATAGAATTAATTTCTTAGTATATGGTACCAAAGATCATATGCTAACATATCCCTTCAAGCTAATATATAACTGCTTCAAGAGTCTGTTTTTATATTTAAGAATTCACCCTGATTACATTATCACAACAGGTGCACATACTGCTGGCCCTATGTGTTTAATTGGAAAAATATTTGGAAGTAAAGTAATATATATTGAAACTTTTGCTAATATAAACACAAAAACAATTACAGGTAGATTGTTATACCCTGTAGCAGACAGATTTATTGTTCAATGGCCAAGTATGACAAAAATTTATAAAGATAGTATAGATGGGGGTTGGATTTATTAATGATATTAGTAACATTAGGAACCCAAGACAAAAGTTTTGATAGACTATTAAAAGCAATAGATAAAGAGATAGAAAATAAAAATATAAAAGAAAAAGTCATAGTTCAAGCAGGCTATACAAAATACAAATCAGATAATATGAAAATATTTGATTTAGTTTCCGAGGAAGAATTAGAAAAACTTGTAAAAAAATGTGATTTGCTAATTACCCATGGAGGTGTAGGCAGCATTCTATTAGGTATTAGAAATAATAAAAAAGTAATCGCCGCAGCTAGACTAAAGAAATATGGAGAACATACTAATGATCATCAAAAACAAATTATTAAAGAATTTAAAAAACTAGGATATATAACAGAATTAGATGACTTTAATAAACTAAAAAAAATTATAGAAGAAGCGAAATCCAAAGAACCTGTTAAATTTAAATCAAATAATGCTAAATTTGTTAAGAATATAGAAAAATACATAGAAGAAGACAATAATACAAGTTGGTTAAATAAATTCAGAAACATTTCCTCATTTGGTTATCAAGGAGTAATATTAAGTTTCATAAATTTATTTTTCTTCTGTTTATTCTATTCTAAATACAACGTGTATCTAAATGTGATGATATCATATTTATTAACTTTATTTATAAACATAATTTTCAACAAATTACTTGATATAAAAAGTAAAATTAAAGAAACAGTCATAATAGAAATTACTAATTTAATACTTAGTCTAGATTTAATTTACATCTTTAAAAATATAATTAATTTTAACTTAATATATTCGAAACTAATAATTAATATTTTTATAATGATAATATCTTTATTTATAATAAAATTATGTTTTAGAAAGAAGGATTAATATGGAAAAAATATCAGTAGTAATACCATGTTATAATGAAGAAAAAGCTATTCCAATCTTTTATAAAGAAATGAATAAAGTTATGGTCAAAATGAAAAAGTTAGACTTTGAACTTATCTTTGTAGATGATGGTTCTAGCGATAGTACTTTAGAAGTCTGTAAAAATCTTTCCAAAGAAGATAAAAGAGTAAAATTTCTATCATTTTCAAGAAATTTTGGAAAAGAAGCTGGGATATATGCAGGACTTAATAAATCAACAGGAGACTACGTAACTTTAATGGACGTTGATTTGCAAGATCCACCAGAACTCTTACCAAAAATGTATAATCTTATAAAAGAAGAAGGTTATGACTCAGTAGGAACTAGAAGAGTTACAAGAAAAGGTGAGCCACCAATTAGAAGTTTCTTTGCTAGATGTTTCTACAAATTAATTAATAAGATGAGTAAAACAGAAATGGTTGATGGCGCAAGAGACTATAGATTAATGACAAGACAAATGGTAAATTCTATTTTAGAAATGAAAGAATATAATAGATATTCCAAAGGTTTGTTTAGTTTTGTTGGTTATAAAACAAAATGGATAGAATACGAAAACAGAGAAAGAGTGGCAGGAGAAACTAAATGGTCATTTTGGAAACTAGTTATTTATGCTTTAGATGGAATTATAGCTTTTTCTACAACCCCACTATGGATTGCTGCAATAATAGGACTACTATTTTGCCTAGTATCATTTATCGCAATTCTCATAATAGTAATTAAAACACTAGTATTTGGTGACCCAGTAGGAGGTTGGCCATCAATGGTCTGTATTATCTTCTTTGTCAGTGGAATCCAATTGTTTTGTGTAGGAATAATAGGAGCATACTTATCAAAAACTTACCTAGAAACTAAGCATAGACCTGTCTATATAATAAAAGAAGAAAACTAAATAATTAATATTCAAGAGAAATAATTACTTTCAATTTTTTCTCTTTTTCTTTGTAAAATTTTCCCTTTTGATTTACAAAATAATAAATATTTGCTAGAATTAAGAAGAATAGGGTAGTAGATAGTAGGTGAAGTTATGAAAGATAAGAAGAAACTTTCGATAATACTAGGGGTAGTAGGAGTAGCACTAATTATTTTTGGAATTATATTATCATTTATTTCTAATGTAAAAAAAGATCAAAAAGAAATGAATAGCAGAATGTATACTATTGTAACTGAATATTCTAAGTTTGAGAAGAATATAGAAGAATTTAATAAAACAAGAAAAAGTTTACATGAAGAATTCTTAGATAAAGTGTATTATGAAACTCTAACACAAAACGATACAGCCTATAAAACAAAGTTAACAGACTATGAGACTCAAGTTGCTAAAATCAGTCAAAGTACAAAAACAATTAGAGAATATTGTAAAGATGGGATTTATTATTCATCAAGTGATGTTAATAATAAATGTAACTCTTTTAAATTAGGTTATGAAGAAATGGTAAATTCATTTGTAGATGATATTAATACATATAATAAAAATATCACAGCATATAATAAGTACTTAGATGATGAAGGCAATACTACTAGTTTAAAATTAGAAACATATCAAACAAAAAAAACATATATAGATTACAACAATGATGGTAAATATTCAGGTAAGGAAGAAAGTGATAAAAATGAATGATCAACAAATAGAACAATTACTATCATTGGAAGATAATGAAAATAAAAGTAAAAATAAAAAAGATAGGAAAAAGAAATTACTAATTGGTACCTTTGGTGGTATTGGAAGTTTAGCAGCAATCTTCCTATTTATGTTTTATGGTCCTTGGAGTGGATTCAGAAACCTTTGGATAACAACTGCTATGACTACTATGAACCATCGTTATCTAGCAACTTCTCTCTATAGTGATGAAACAATAAGAAAAGTTTTAGCGCAAAATGAGATAATAGAACCAGAAGGTAGTACAAATACAAATTTAATTAAGTTTGAAAAATATAAAAGACAAGGTTCATATAAAAATAAATATGAAGAAGAAATACTTGATAGAGATAAAGATGCCTTATATAAAGTTATTGATATCCAAGGAAAAAGTTACAACGGTTTTTTAGTAGCTATCTATGATCCATCTAGAATATCAATTGCTACAAGTAAATATTTAGGAAAACGTGGAGAATCAATCTTAACAGTATCAAAAGAAAACAATGCTATTATTGCTATGAACGCAGGAGGTTTTTATGATCCTGATTGGAATAGTAATGGTGCCCAACCCCATGGAACTGTAATCAAAAACGGAAAAGTAGTAAGTGACTTTGATGATGCCAACATGGGTGGAGGTTTCATAGGTTTTGATAAAGATAATAAATTAGTCCTTGGAAAGTTTTCAAAAGAAGAAGCCCTAAAGAAAGGACTTAGAGATGCTGTTGAATTTGGACCATTCCTAATAATAAATGGTAAAAGTGCATTTGTTAAAGGTAATGGAGGTTGGGGTATCGCACCACGTACTGCAATAGGCCAAAGAAAAGATGGAATTGCCTTATTCCTAGTTATAAATGGTCGTCTAGCAACAAGTATAGGAGCTGATATGTCTGATCTAACTGAGGTTATGGAAAACTACGGAGCTGTTAATGCAGCTAACTTAGATGGTGGTAGTTCAACAGAATTAGTAATTAATAATAAAATAATAAATACTCCAGTCGCAGGAGGAGAAAACGGCTTAAGAAACATGTCAACATTTTGGGTTGTCAAATAAAGAAACTATCTGGTTTCTTTTTTCTATCATTATTACAAACTATATGTTATAATAAATAGAAATCAGGGGAGATGGTTTTATGAAGAAAGTGAAAGAGTTTTTTAAAACACATTTAACTGCTATATTAATAAGCATAATATTCATACTAGTTATTTCTATTGTTGTAGGCAGTATCTATATAGTTAATGAAAAAAAATCAAATCAATTAAAAAATCCATATGATATTAAAACATCACCAGGTGATAATTTTGTATTCTTAGGAGATTCTATTACAGAATACTATCCACTAGATGAATTCTATGATAACCTACCAACCATTAACAGCGGTAGATCAGGTTGGGTAACAGATCAGATTTTAGATAATATTGATTCACTTGTTTACATTTATAATCCAACAAAAGTTTTCTTACTAATTGGTACTAATGATATAGAACAAGGTAAAAGCATTAATGATATAGTAAATAATATTGAAAAGATAACTAAAAAAATTGAAAAAAAACGTCCAAAAACAAAGATATATATAGAATCAATTTATCCAATAAATAATACAAATAGTGAAAAAATTAATCACGGAATGGTCGGAAGTAGAAAAAATTCTACAATAAAAAAGATAAATAAAGAAATAAAAGACTATTGTAATGAAAATGACTACACATATATAGATGTCTATAATAACTTAACAGATAAAAATGGTAACTTAAAACTAGAATATACTGAAGAGGGACTTCACTTATCTTCACTAGGTTATATCAAAGTAACCAAAATATTATATCCATACTTAGGAGATACTAATTAAAAGCTAATTCTATTTCTAGCTCCGTATCAACTATAGAAATATATAAAAATATTAGACCACTAATTAATACCAAGGAAGACGCAAAAAGACTTAATTCAGTGAGTCTTTTTCTCTTGATAGAATCATTAATACCTAAACTCTTATAATCTTCATAGTTATCATAAGTAAAATATAAATATATAATAACCGCAACCACAAAAATAAAAATAGTTATTTTACGATAAGATTCTTTTTTCTCTAAATTACCTGTCAAAAAGTAATCTTTCTCCAAACTATTAGCGTACAAACAAAGACCAATTAAGAAAAAATATATAATCCAAACAATATTTTCAACTTTAATTTGTTCAATTCTTCTTGAGTTTTCATTCATATTAAAATATATTCTAAATTATTTCTTAATATAATAAATTAGGTGAAGAAAATGAACTTAATTCCAGACGTTTCTCCAAAAGCTTTTTCTTTTAGCGCAATAGTAGTAGGTTATTTACTTATTGATGATTTAACTGCGAATGAACAAAATGCACTAGGTAACTGGTTAATGTTAACTGCGCAAGTTTTATGTACAAACGCCTATTATAAACAAGTTCAAACAGAAAGAATGACAAATACAAACAATAGTAGTACTAGTCAAATAAATAAAGATCAAGAAATAGAAATGTTAAAGAAAATGGTTAATGCCTTAACTGAAGAAATTAATAATTTAAAAGCTAAGCAATAGATGGAGAATCTTCAGTTCTTGTTGTTAATTGAAAATAAATAAAACAAATACTAGCGACTAAAACAAGAATACTTCCAAAAAGTCTTACTTCATAACTCTTATTCTTATATTTTTGATAGTCAGAGTAGTTTCTCATAAAGAAATAAACATATATAATTAAAGATACAAAAGTAAGAAATAAAAATAATTTGTCTGCTCTTGCCTGACAAGACTTATCATTTTCTTTTAAACCTTTTTTAATAAGTTCATCACCATAAATATCTAAGGCAGATATAACTATAAAAACAACCCAAATAAAGTTTTCAAAGTTAAGTCTCTTAATTGTATTTTCCGCTTCATAATTCATAGTAAAATATATGTTGAAATTTCATTTATATTAAATAAAGAATATGATATGATAATTATGAGATGATGTTATATGAAAAAAGAATTACTTTCTCCAGCCGGAGACATGGAAAGCCTATTAGAAGCAATTCATAACGGAGCTGATGCCGTCTATCTAGCTATGAAATCATTTGGTGCTAGAAAATTTGCTAAAAACTTTTCCAAAGAAGAAATTATTGAAGCTATTAAATTATGCCATTTATATGGAGTTAGAATTTATGTTACGATGAATACACTAGTAAAAGAAAGTGAAGTAGAAGACTTTCTAGAACAAGTAAAATATCTTCATATTAATGGTGTAGATGCTATTATTATGCAAGACTTTGGAATGATTTCACTAGTTAGAAAAATGTATCCTAATCTAGAAATACATGCTTCTACCCAAGCCAATAATTCAAGTCTAGATACCATAAAAATTTTTTATGAAATGGGAGTAAAAAGAGTTGTGGTATCTAGAGAATTAACTCTAGAAGAAATCAAACAAATAAACTTTCCAATTGAGATAGAAACATTTATTCACGGAGCTTTATGCATTTGCTATTCAGGTAACTGTTTAATGAGTTCTATGATAGGAACAAGAAGTGGTAATAGAGGAGAATGTGCAGGAAGTTGTAGATTAAAATATGCTTTAAAAGACAATGACAAAACTTCACCATACGAATACTTATTAAGTACTAAAGAATTAAATACTTCAACCAAATTTTCTTCACTTTTAAATAGTAATATTACAAGTTTTAAAATAGAAGGTAGAATGAAAAGTGCTGAATATGTTGGATTTATTACTAAGTTCTATCGAAACATTATTGATAATAAGAATATTAATTTAAAAGAAGAAACAGAAAAACTAAAAGTACTATTCAATCGTAAATTTACTGAAGGTAATCTTTTTAAAACAGATAATTTAATGAATACTAAAAGTCCTAATCACATAGGTATAGAAATAGGAAAAGTATTAGAAGTAACTAATAAATATATAAAAATAAAATTAACTAAAGAATTAAATCAAGAAGATGGTATTCGTTTTAATGAAAGTAATAGTGGTATGATTGTTAATTTCTTATATGATAAAAATATGAAGTTAACTAATAGCGTAAAAGCTAATGATATAGCTTATATTGATAATAAAGTAGATTTAAAAAGAAAAGATACAATCTATAAAACAATAGATAAAAAATTAGTAGAAAATCTAAAAAAATATGACCTAAAAAAGATACCAGTAAAATATAAAGTTATTGCGAAATGTGGTAGTAATCTTTCTATAAAGATAAGTGATGGAAAAAACGAAATTATAAAAGAAGGTTCACCAGTAGAAAAATCAAAAACTTCTCCTATAACAAAAGAAAGAATAGAAATACAACTTAAAAAGTTAGGTAATACTCCATTTATTACTAATAATATTAATATAGAGATGGATAATGATATATTTATTTCTATAGGTGAAATAAATGAGATAAGAAGATATTTAACTAATAGTTTAATAGATATAAGAAGTAATTATAAAAAAGATGTAATAGAAGAAAAAGTAGATTTCAAAAATATAGAAGTAAAAAAAGAATCAGGTATGGTCGCAACATGTTACAAAGAGACCCAACTTCTAAAATGCCTTTCTATGGGATTTATTAGAATCTACGTAAAAGATATCAACTTATATGAAAAGTATAAAAATCATAAAGAAGTATACTACTATGTAGAAAGAAATACATTTAATATATCAAATGATTTAGTAGAAAAAAACTTAGTTAGTGAGTACTTAATTCCAAAAAAAGATAATTTAATAGGAAATTATTTTCTAAATATCTATAATAGTTATAGTGCATACTATCTATTAGAAAAAGGATTTAAAAATATATGTTTATCTGTAGAACTTGATAGTAATGAACAAATAGAAATTATTAAAGCACTTAAAGATAAATTTAAAATAGATATTAATCCTGAAATTCTAGTCTATGGAAGATGTGAAAATATGATAATAAAAGGTAATATTTTAAATATTACAAATGATAAATATAGATATTCATTACTAGATCTTAGAAAAAGAGAATTCAAAGTCTACTTTGAAAATAACAAAACATATATCCTAGATAGTAAAACACAAAGTGTAAATATAAAGTCACCTTCAGTAATTAAAAGATTTGATTTTTATGATGAAGATGATAAAACAATAGAAAAAATTGTCAATGAGTTAAAATAATTAACTTTTAGGTTACTAAATACTTAATTATATGTTAAAATATTTTATAGATAAGGAGAGTGGTAATATGACAAAGAAAAAGGAAGAAATTAGAAATGTACCTTTAAAAAACTATATAATCTTACTTGCTATTTTTATAGGAACATTCCTATTAACATATTATCTATATCGTTGGTATAAAGTTTATGCAGATTATCAAAATAATATCCCTGTAATTAAAGATAGTCTAACAGAAATAACAAAGGAAGAAATGGAGCATTATGTAGAAGAAAATACTTCAGCTACTATTTATGTTTGTACTGCAGATAATCAAAATTGTAGATCATTCGAAAAAAACTTTAAAAAATTAGTTAATAAAAAGGCTTTAAAAGAATATATAATCTATGTTAATATTACAGATCAAGATATTGACAAATTTGTATCAGACTTTAATGATAAGTATCGATATAAAATTAAACTAACAAAAGATGTTCCAGCTTTTATTACATTTGAAGATGGAGAAGTAACAGATATATTAGAACCAGAAAATGATAAAGATAAATTAACTATGGACGAGGTTACAAAATATTTAAAAGTGAATAAAATAGGGGAATAACTATAGAAGGAGCACATTATGAATAACATCGTATTATTTGAACCAGAAATACCACAAAATACAGGAAACATTATGAGAACTTGTGTTGCGACTAATACTAGACTTCATTTAATAAAACCATTAGGTTTTATTTTAGATGATAAAAATCTAAAAAGATGTGGAGTTAATTATATTGATAAATTAGATTATACCGTTTATGAAAACTTTGATGATTTTAAATTAAAAAATAAAGGAATTTATTACTACTTTACAAGATATGGTAAGAAGCCACATACAAGCTTTGATTACTCAAATAAAAATAATGAAAACTTATACTTTATATTTGGAAAAGAATCAACTGGTATTCCAAAAAGTATCCTAAAAAATGACTTAGATCATTGTATGAGAATCCCAATGAGTGCAAATGTAAGAGCACTAAATCTATCAAATAGTTGCGCTATTGTTATATACGAAGCACTACGTCAACAAGAGTATAATGATTTATTAAGAGAAGAACCCCATAAAGGAAAAGATTACTTAGAAAAAGAGGATTAGGACCATGGATAAAACATTAGAAAAAGAGGCAATGAAAAAAATACTAACAAATAGTATTGAAAAAAAAGCAATAATAAAAAAACAGGTAGTTTTATTACAAAATTTTATTTCATCAAAAGCAATAACTATAAGCTCAAAAATAGATAAGGAATCTTTTGAAGAAATTATAAATTCATTGTTGGGGGAACCATTAAATAAAAAATTAAATACTTATACGGATGATTATGAAAATGAGGAACTAAAATATTATAGTAAGGTGATGGAAACAGTTGGCTTGATTTTTTCATCAAGTGCCGATAATACACGTCAATTAATCTATTTAGAAAATATAATTAAGAAAATTGATAAAAGGGCAAATAATTTTACAAAAGAAATAGAGTCATCAGAGAAAGTTGACGATATAAAAGATAGAGAGGAAGAGGTTAATAAATTATTTCAAAATTTAATTAATAGAGCTAAAGTTAATTATAACTTAGATTTAGAAGAAGTTGAAGATTTAGCAGAAATAGTTGATAAATATAGAGAAAAATTTATAAGTGATTTTAAGATAGATATTGGTGGTACAAATAAAGCTAACAGAAAAATTATAGAGGATATAATAGAAAGAGAAATATATAATAAAGATTTAAGAAAAGGAAAAACAAGGCAACAATTTGAGTATGAAAAAAAATTAGTAGAGGGGGCACTTAAAACATCTAATAAATTATTAGATAAATCAATCTTAAAACATAAAGATAAATTTATAGGACAGTTAGATCAAAGTGCTACTAAATTGGTTGATTTAATCTTTGAAGTTTTGCCTAAGGAGTATGAAGATCAGAGACAATTATTAGAAGTTATACTTGATACTGATATAAAAGAAAGATTAACGTCTTTGGCAGAAAAGGAAACTAAAACAGAAAGAGCTATGTTATCAGCAAAGAATGAAAATATTTTGGAAAATGAATTATATGATGAAAAAAGATATAAGAACTTCCCCAAATATGAATTTGAATCTGGTTGTATAAATAAAGTATATGAGGATATATTAAAAGAAGTTAGAGATGCTTATTTATTACCAAATGAAGGAATCTTAGCGACAAAATTAAATTTTAGAATAAAAATAGAGAGTGCAAATACAAAAGATGCTTTCGATGATATGTTATCAAATATAAAGAAGGATAATGCTAATAATTTGTGTGCTGTTATTGATGATTTATCAAAAATAAGAAAGAAAAATATTGAACCAATGGAAAATAAAAGTGGTAATCCTAAAAAATAAGGATAATTTCTTTTATTTTTTTTTGTTATGAGCTATAATAATAAGAGAATAGGAGGGGTATGATGGTTTTTAGAAAACCCTATGCGTTTTTAATAAAGAACTTCAAAAAAATACATATAGTTCTTTTGATTTTATGTGGTTTTATTTATTATAAAACAATGCAATTAGATAGTTTTGTGTCAGAGTTCATTTCTTATTTAACATATGATTCTTATCTAGAACCAATTACAAAATATACAAGTCCACTTTTCTATCTAATGGCAGTACTAGTCATAGTTATAACAGGAAGCTTAGTAATTTTATTAAGAAGAAAGGAAAAACCATGGAAATTATACTTAATACCATTTTTGGATTATCTATTATTAATAGTGATGTTTTTCTTAATTCAACAATTCTTCACAGCATATGAAGGATCTACATCTACTACGACAATAAGAGCTTATCAAAACTTTTTATTGTTATTAAGAATTCCACAGTATATAACATTTTTAATACTAGGAGTCAGGATATTAGGGTTAGATTTAAGAAAATTCAACTTTTCAAGTGATAAAGAGTTCCTAGAACTTGATCAAGATGATAGAGAAGAATTCGAAGTTAGTATTAATTTTGATAAACATGCATTACTAAGAACTATAAAAAAAATACAGAGAGTACTAGGATACTTTTATGAAGAACATCGCTATATAACTAATGTTTTATTTACCGTTATTATAGTTATTATAATTGGTAATATATTCTACTACTTTGGAGTAGAACATAAAACAATAAAAGAAAAACAAACATTGAATGCTAATGGATACTTGATAAAAATAAATGAAAGTTATTTCACTAATAAAGACATGGCAGGTAATAAATTAGAAGCTAATAGTAATTTTGTTATTTTAAACTTAACAGTACAAAATAATGGATCAAAAAGAGCATTTGATGCAGAAAATTTCCACTTAGTTAATCAAAATCATGATTATTCTCAATCTGGTAGTACTTATACTAATAGTTTTAAAGATTTAGGTAATCCATATCCAACTAGAAAACTTAGTAATGGAGAAGTTGTGACCTTTGCTTTAATATTTAAGGTTAGCAATAAATTACCATCAGATAGATTTGTACTTTATTATCAACAATATAAGAATGGTAAAACTGCTTACTTACGTAAAATTAAAATAAAATTAGAAGATGTATCAAATATCAATAATGATAATACAGAAAAAAAAATAGGACAGAAATTAGTTATTGAAAGACCGAACAAAGGAAAAGAAAGTTTTACTTTAGAATCTGCTGAATTTAAAGATCAAATAAATTATAATATTGAGTCTTGTGATGCCAATTTTGATTGTAGAATTACAGAAGAACAAAAACAAGCAAGTAGTGGCAGGAAAATTATTGAAATTCCTTTTATATCAAATGATTATGAAGGTCAAGAACTAATTGACTTTTCTAGCAAATATGGTAAAATTAAATATATAGATAGTGAGGGTATGACTAAAGAGATAAATGTAGAGAATGCTCTGAAGAATAAAGAATATCTTGGTAAATACTTATATATTGATGTTCCACTTGAAATAGAAAATTCAAATAATATAACATTAATATACACAGTAAGAAATCAAAAATATAATTATAAAATACGATAGGAGAAAATTATGAGTGAGAAGAATAAGAAGAAGATCACAATATCATTAATTGTTGTCATTGCAGTAGCTTTAATTTGGTTTTTGATTATTAGTCCATTAATTGAGTTTAAAAAATCAGAAAAAGAAGTTCTGAATGCAGGAAAAAGATATTTTGAAGTTAATAAAACCTATCTTCCAACAGGTAATAGAATAAAAACAATATCTTTAAAAACTTTATATAATAAAGATTTTATAAAAGAGGATATAAAAGTACCAAATAGCAGTAGTATGTGTGATGAAAATGAAAGTTGGGTAAAAGTTCAAAAGAAAAATAATGAATATAATTATAATGTTTACTTAAAGTGTGGTATATATTCTTCAAAAGTAGATCATAAAGGCCCTACTATTACTTTAAAAGGTGAAAATGAGATTACAGTTAATAAAGGTGATAAGTTCAAAGATCCTGGAATTGCAAGTGTCTCAGACAATACAGATGGAAAAATAGATACAAAACAAGTTAAAGTTGATTCAAATGTAAATATAAATAAAAATGGTACATATGAAATAAAGTATTCAATAAAAGATAGTTTTGATAATAAAACAGAAGTAATTAGAACTGTTAAGGTTGTTCAAATACTAGATAAGATAGTAAAAAAAGAAACCGACAAAACAAATTATTATAAAGGAAATGATAATAATAATTATATTAAGTTAGATGGTATCTTATTTAAAATAGTAGGCTTAAATGAAGATGGAAGTGTTAAGGTTACGTCTTCAGAACCTTTAGCCTTTGTAGATTACAATAGTGTAGATACTTGGTTGAATGATTATTTTTATGATAAATTAAGTGATAATGTAAAAAAATATATAAAAACTGATAGCAAATGGTGTAATGAAGTAATATCAAATACAGATAATTATACAAAGTGCAATAAATATGGTAAAAAGAAAGCAGTGGGACTCCTATCAGTTGCAGATGTTAATAATTCTAAAGATAAAGATGGAAATTCAAATCTTGGTACATGGCAGTATAGTTGGTTAGGAAATTCAAAAAAATCAAAACTATTAAAAAGTGGAAGCAATTCAATGAAAATACAAGAAGAAAATAAAAATACATTAACAGGAATTAGACCAACAATTAATTTAAAAACCAATCTCGAAATTTCATCTGGAAGTGGTGAAGCATCAAGTCCATATCTTTTAAAAGGCAGAAAGAAATCATTAAAAGCTGGTGAAAAAATTTCTGAAGCTATGACGGGTGAATATATATTATATTCAGGATACACATGGAGAGTAATTGGAAAAGAAAGTAATGGCACTACAAAGATTGTGATGAATGAAAGTTTAGAAATGGATTATCAAGTTATTACAACAATTTTTGATAAAAAGAATAGTTATTACAATCCAACACAAAAAACAAATGTCGGTTACAAAATAGCAAATGATGTTAACAGTTACATCAATGTTAATTTATTTGATAAAAAGAGTATTAATGTTAATCTGTATAAAAAATATATAAATTATAGTGAAAAAACAAAAGTAAAACAATATAAAACAAAGATAGAAGAAGTTAGTTTATTTGATTTATATAGTCCATCAACCGTCAGCAACCATTGGTTTAGAGAGTCTACAAGTAATGGTTTAGCATATATGAATAGCCCACTTACAGACGTATCAGAAGAGAAAATAATAAATGGTTCAACTGGATTAATAAAATTAGCAGCTAATTTAAATAAAAATGTGTCAGTAAAAAAAGGTAATGGATTAATAACTAATCCCTATAATTTGGTAAAGTAAAATGAAAAAAAGAAGTCTATTAATTATAATATGTTTTATATGTGTTTTATTATTTAGTACCTATCTTCTAATATTTTATAAGTTTTATAATCCAAAGAGTAGAATTTCAAATTTAGAAAAATTTAGAAGTGTTGATAAAGTTCCTGCTACAGGATGGGTAATGGTACAAGGAACAAATATTGATATGCCTATTTTAAATTATTACACAACTGATGTTTCTGATCCTACATATAACATTGGTTGGAGATTAAATGGTTCAAATAAACAAGATTCAAGAATTATTGTTTATTCACACAACATGAAAAACGTTTCTTCTCATCCATTAATAACAGATAAAACTCATGCTAGATTTGAACAACTAATGAGCTTTATATATACATCTTTTATAAAGAAAAATAAGTATATACAATACACAACAGATGGGCAAGACCATTTATATAAAATATATGCGGTTTCACTTATGAAACAAGATAAATTTGATAGCTTAGAGGGAAATTTATCTAAAGAATATATTCAAAAATATAGCAAAAATAGAAAGAAAGATAGTTATTTCAAAATGGATGTGGATATAAATGGACAAGATAAGTTATTAACTTTAGTAACTTGTACAAGGTTTTTTGGTTCTACTAATAGTTATTCTTTTGTAGTAGATGCTAGGGAGGTAAGGAAAAATGAAAAAGTCAAAAACTATGCGGTTTCAGAAACTGTAAAATATAAGAAAATAAAAAAAATATTAGAAGGGAATGAAAATGATGAATAAATATTTTTATAAAAAAATACCATTTAACTTTATAATACTTGTTTTTATTTTATTATTGTTTCCGAATAATGTAGAAGCAAAAGTTAATGATAAAGCCACCGGGAGTGGCATGGTTAGTGTGACTATGACGCCAAATAATGTTTCTGATATAGAAGATAAACTTAATTTAGAAGTAACTGTTAATGCTGGAGAGTGGAAATTTCAATTTATGAGATATACAGGTATTGATGATGTAAGTGAGCTTTTTGATGTTAAAAATCACACCTTAAAGCAAGATATAAAGAATAACTATACTACTCTAACAGCTGGTAATATATATAGTTACGAATTTGGTGCAAATGATCTAAAAAATGGTGCTACATATGTAATTTTATTAAAATTGAATAAAAAAACCACTTATAATAATATTACATATAATCCGGGTTATTACTATTTTACTGATAGTGGTAAAGTCGCAATAACAAACGTTGGAAGTGATAAATCAGACGATACAAGAAAAAATGGGATTGGTTCAGGAACAGCTTATTTCAGAATGTTTAAATTAGGCGGAACAGATGACTCAATTCTTCAGGGACTAAATTACACTAAAGAACCATGTAAATTGATGAGAGAAGGAAGATATCAAAAAAAGGCATCTGATAAGGATGTTGGAACTGTACAAAACGGAGAAAGTAGTGATAAATTCTATATTTCAAAAATGAAACAATATTTCCCATACTGCTGGCAAGAATCTGATTCATCTCCAATAGAATTTAGTGGAAAGACTATTAATAGTGCGCGTAAAAACTTTATTGAATATTATAATTTGGTACAAGGTATTAAATTTAGTAGTACTAAAGAATTAAATGATTATAAAACTTTATTGGACGAATTACATGGAAGTACAGATTGGAAATATAAAGGGGTTGTTGAAAAAAATGGAAATTGGTCTACTGATGCAGGAAGTTTAACGTGTGGTACATCACTAACAGATACAAATACTGATAAATATTGGACTGAAAAAACAGTGTTGTCAAATCAATATTGTACTGTAAAATGTACAGAAAGATTTACTACTACATATAGTCCTCCAGTCGCAACAAAAGCAGGTTTATGTTTCACTTATCAAGTGACAGTAAAAAGTAAGGTTACATGTGTAACAAAAAAAACTGGTGATATTCCTTGGCCTACTGCAAATAAGGTTAAATACTGTAAAATGAAGGCTGTATGTGACGATGATACTGATCAAGCAGGACCTTCTGATGAATTTGATAGTTGTATAAATGAATGTGATGGTGGAAAATACTCACAGTCATGTATCAATAAATGTTATAATAAGGTATATAAATCTAGCAGTAGTGAAAAAGATAATACTAAAAAAATGGTTAATCATTTCAGTAGTAAAGTATCCGTTAAACTTATGGCAGATGATAAAGCTAATTCCCCATATAAGTATTATCAACTTGATGATGGTACATACTTTAATTTAGCAGAAAAATGCTCAACAAAAACAAAACTTATGAATAACCTAGATACATGTGCAAAAGGCTTTAAGGAAGCCAAAGCAGAGAAACCTTTTGGTTCTTATAAAAAATCAGGGAAAAAATGGGAATGGAACCCAACTGGTGCTGCTATTGCAAGCAAAGAAGCAGCAAGAAAATACGTTGGAGATAATAGATCATCTGGACCAAACTCTGTTATTAATTCCATTAGAAGAGCTGCACCATACTACTTAAGAAGTGTTGCTGAGACAAAAGAATTACTAAAATCATTCTTTGCTATTGATACTGGATATAATGGTATAGGTAATGTAAGACATTATAATATTGATGAACATGGTATAAAAAGGCAAGTTTCCTCAGGTTGGTCATGCGAAGAAAGTTGCTGGTTTCAAAAAACAAAAGAAAGTAATCAATGTAATTCTCAGTCAGAAAAAGAATTAAAAGATAAATATGAAAATGAGATAAAAGTCAATCAAAGTGCTATTGAAGCTTGTTCAAAAACTTCAGCTGAGTTATGTTCAACAAGTAAAGCAACATTTGAAATAGGGGCAAAAAATGAAATAACTAATTCAAGTGACAATAACTATAAACCTAATAAAAATTTTGACAATACAAATAAGACGGGAAATAAAGATGATAACATAGTTTGTCATTCACAACCTCAAACTAACCTAAAAAATGATATATTTGCCAAACTACCTACAGATAATGATTCAGATCACTGTGACAATGGTGTTAATGGAAATTGTTATGGAAGTAAATATCCAGATTGGGAGTATAAAACAACTATCACATTCCCAGGAGCTTGGATAAATTTAAAAACAGGTGAAGTAGAATATACTAATGGTCAAAAAAGTAATCAAGGATTTGAACTAGAAAAATATAAGTATTGTACTATGTATAATTCTAAAAATACAAATGAAAACTGGTGGAGCTGGAGGGTAGATTCTGATGGAAGTTCAACTGCTCCAAGTGCTGATGATTACAATATACATGCTACCGTTAAAAAATTTGGTAAATTTAATTGGGATTTAAACTTCAAATGTTTCTATGCACTATCAGATTCAACAGGAAAATGTGATCCAAGTGTTGAAAATTGCGGTGGAGGCAATGATAGTGGTTGTGATCCTTCTAAACAACAATGTGGTAATAAAACATCTCCTGAAAATATAGATATAAGATTTGTGCAAACAGGTAAAGAATTGTTCCCTAATAATAGAAAAAGAGGATTCAACTGGACTAGTGCTGCAACAGATCTAGCTCTTAGAAAAGAAAAATGTAATAGTGAAACAACAACTTGTGCAGCAACAAAAGGATATGACATTGATCCTGGAGAGTATGCTGAAGAAATAAAAGCAAAAGGTGATAAAGTATATGAAGAAGATCCAGAAGTTCATATTCAAATTAATGGTAAAAAAGACTTCGAAGAGATAGGATCTGAAACTTCCAAAATAGCTAAGTTTGAAGGTAAGTATGGACAAGGACTAGAATATCAAAAAGGTGATATTGATGGTTTATATTACTATACAAGTTCAATTTTAAAAGATTTAAAAGATAAAATTACAAAATTAGATATATCATATGAAAGAGGAAAAAATTACAAATAATAAGGTGGTGAATAATATATGAATAAAGCAATGTTAACAATAGGAATTATTATTTTGAGTATTCTTGCACTAGGTGCTATCAACTTAGTGCAAAACTATACCACCGGTAATGAACTTGACTATTATTTATTAAAAGAAACAACAGAGGCATCTATGGCAGATGCAGTTGACCTAGCTTATTATAGACAAAAGGGAATAATAAGAATGGATAAGGAAAAATTTACAGAAAGCTTTCTTTTAAGATTTGCAGATACAGTAGATACAAATAGAGCTTACGATATACAAATGTATGATATACATGAAGTTCCACCTAAAGCAACAATCAAAATTCAATCTGGAACAAATTACTCATTTAATAATGAAAATATTAATATAGTTACAAGTTTATCATCAATAGTTGAAACAAATAATAAAAAAGATCCAGTTAGTTACAAACTACTAAGTGGAACAATGGCCAATTAGAGAAAGGAAGGATAAAAATGGGTGTAGGATTAAAGAAGTTTTTATCAAATAAAAACACAGTAACAATTTTAGGAGTATTTGCAGCGCTAATAGTTTTATATGTAGGATACAATTCAACTGTAAATAAAGCAATTACTCCAGTTTCTGTTCCATACGCAAAAGATACGATTTCACCAGGACAACAGATTACAGAAGATATGATTGGAACAAAAAATGTTTCTTCAGAAACAGTAAGTGATGGATTTGCATATACAAATAAAAGTGATGTATTAGATAAATATGCTAATGCTGATAGTGTGATTCCAAAGGGAAGTTTATTTTATAAAAGATCTGTAGTTGAAAAAAATCAATTACCTGATGAAATTATATATGATTACCCAGAAGGATATGTATTATTTTATATGTCAGTTAATACAGAAACTACATATGGTAATTCAATCTTCCCAGGAAATTATATTGATATTTACTTAAAAGCACAAAGTGCAACAGCAGAAGGAGAAAATATCGCAACTAATGATAAAATATTAATTGGTAAGTTATTACAAAATGTAAAAGTTCTTGCTGTTTTAGATTCTAATGGTAATAATGTCTTTGCTAATTTAGATGAGAAAGGAACACCAGCACAATTGATATTTGCAGTACCTCAAGAATATTACATATTATTAAACAAGGCAAAATACTTGCAGTCAGTTAATTCAACATTAATTCCAGTGCCAACAGATGAAAGTTTAAAAGATGATGCTGGAGAATTACAATTAAGTAGTGACGAATTAAAAGATTACATTAATAATCTTACTGTTTGGACTCAATAAAAGAATTAAAAGAAAATTAAAAAGGGATGTGGTTAGATGAACGAGAATATATTTGATAAATTGGATTTCGGTCCTTTAAAACCTTTATTAGATAACGATGATATTACAGATATTTCATATTGTAATAACGGTCAAATATGGATTCGTTCTCTAACACAAGGATCACAACGTGTAGAGATAGCTGGAGCTACCCCAGAATTTATGGAAAAACTTGCATTTCAATGTTCTAACGTAATGGGAACTACATTTAATAATGCTAAGCCATTTCTAGATGCTGAATCAACAGAATTACGTTTGAACTTTGTTCATCAATCAATTGCAACTAATGGTATTGCATGTGTTATACGTAAAACACCAGCAAAAATACGTTTAAAAAAAGAAAAACTTTTAGAAGAAGACTATTTTACAGCTGACATTCATGATATTTTAATAAAATGTGTTGAAGGCCACTGTAACATAATGGTAGCTGGAGAAACTGGTTCAGGTAAAACAGAGTTTGTCAAATATCTGGCTAGTCATACAAAAGAAAATGAAAAAATAATAACAATCGAAGATACACTGGAATTGCACTTAGATAGAATATTTCCACAAAGAGATATTGTAGCAATGAAAACAAACAATGTTGCAAGTTATACTGATGTATTGGTTACGTGTATGCGTCAAAATCCAAAGTGGATATTACTTTCAGAGGTTCGTAGTGCTGAAGCTGTGTCTGCTGTACGTAACTCCATCTCATCTGGACACAATATTTTATCTACAATCCATGCTGACAAAGCTAGTGCTATCCCATACCGTCTATATAGTTTGATGGAAACTGACCTGGATGTCAATCAATTCTTAACAACTATTTATCGTTATATTCAATTAGGAGTGCACATAAAAGCTTATTATAGTAAAGCATATGGTAAGTTCCATCGTGAGGTAGATGAAGTTGTTGAATTTTATGTAGATGATGATAACAATCCACAAAGTCATACAATCTACAGAAAAATATATGGTAAGAAACCTATTATTAATAAGCCAAGTGCCCATTTGATTGAATATTTAGAAAATCAAAATATAAGTATTGAGGAATTAACAAGAGGGATGACAGATAACAATGATCCATATAAGGCAGAAGATATGGTCATCACAAATAAAGAAAGTCAACAAACAACACAACAGCCTCAACAAAGACAACAAGTTGCTGTAGTTAGTGTGCCACAGCCACAAAACACTACACCAACTGTAAATAAAATACCAGTGCAAGCTGTTACTGCTTCTCCAAATGTAGTTGTAGCACAACCGCAGGTAGTTTCTCCACAAGGAATTAGGAATTAAAGGGGTGATAATTTATGGTATATTTTCTATTGTTTATAATAATAGTATTTATAGCATTTTATCGTAATTACGATGGACAAGGTGTCAATAAATTTATTACAGAACAAGTAGGAAGTGCTTATGAGAAAGTTGCTCCTTATTCGTTTAAAGTAGTTCGTGAAAAAACAAAGCAATTAGGTAGGGAATATACACCAAGACAATACATGATACAGGCGTTAATATTAGGTGGATTTGCAGGAGTTGTTTCATATTTGTATTTTTATAATATAATGTGGACTATAATATATATTGTTGCAGCTATAGCATTTATCCCATATCTATCATATTTAAGATGTAAAAGAGAATATAGTGAATTTTTATTTGAGCAAATTCAAGTATATACATCTAATACTATTATGGAGTTTGCAACAACTCAATCTTTTGTAAAGGCAATTGAAGGAGTGAGAGATTCCGGTATTTTAGATGATCCAGTAAAAACTGATGTTAATCATATGATTGATTTGGCTTACACTAATGGAGATATTGAAGAATCTCTAACTTATATGAATAACTTATATCCATATTATATTGTAAAGAATATGCACCAATTATTTTTGCAAATCACAAAAGAAGGTGCCAAAGATGCAATGGATAGTTTGGAAAACCTACAACTTGATATAGATATGCTAGTTGAAAGTGTCTATCGTGATAGAATTGAAAGAGCAACTTTCCATAAGAAATTTTTACAATTTGGTGTTATGTTATATTTATTAGTAATGTTAATCCAAGTTTTGCTTGGTACAGAAACATATCTAGAACTTTTAAATAGATGGTATATCGCCCTTGTTTTGCATAGTTTGATTATAATTAATAGTTACTTTCTCTTAAAAGGAGAAAAATATTATAACGAGAATGTAGGTGCAGAGTAATGAGTATTGTAATAGTATGTGCCATTTTGTTATTTGTATTGTTCTATAATAAAACTTTAGATGGAAAAAAATTTCTTGCCGATAACGAAAAGTACTTTGAAATATTAAGAGAAGAAGATTATAATTTTTTGCTTTTTGCTAAGTATGGTGATGACCTAGATTGTGATGAACTTTATAAAAAAAGAATTTCAACTGCTCTGATTGTAGGATTTATTTTCCTTGCTATTACTATTGCTGATTTTTCATTTGTAAACTTAATAATAGTTCTAGTTATAATGTTTGGTGTATTTAAATTACCATATATGCAATTAAAATCATTCTATAAAAAACATCTTCATGAGATAGATTTATTACTTCCATATTATCTAAAAAGTTTAGAAATATTAATTCAACATTATACTGTACCAGTTGCAATAGGTAAAAGTATTGCTGATGCTCCAGAAATATTTAGACCTGGTCTAAAAAAAATAGTTGAGAGAATCAATACTGGTGATTCTAGTATCGATCCATATATGGAATTTGCTAATGATTATCCAGTTAGAGATTCAATGAGAATGATGAGACTTTTATATCGTCTTGGAATTGGTTCACAAGAAATGAAACATGAAAGATTAATGATGTTTTCAAAAAGCGTTTCTTCATTGCAAAATAAAGCAAGAGAAGTAAAATATAAAGAACGTCTAGATCATATGGAAAACCAAACTATGATTATGTTAGTTGTCACTGGTTTTGGAGTTATGTTAATAATTTTAGTATCAATGCTTATGATGTTTAATATGTAAACTATGTAAAATTAATTAAAAAATATTGTTAATTTACTACGATATTGATATAATATAAATGTAATAATAAGAAAGGATGTGCGAATAAATGAAAGAAGCTTCAGGTGAATTAAACTTAACTGTAATTACTTTAGTTGCAATTGCAGCTGTAATTGGATTCTTTTGGCTTATGTGGCCTAATATAAAAACTTCTATAAATACGCAGTGGGAAAATATTTCAACTTACAAAAATAAATAAAGTTATAGGGGTGAGTTAAAATGCGTGATGCGTATGGTGGAATAGTCAATTTAACCTTTATTGTTGCTTTCCTAGTAATTGTTAGTGGATACTTGGCATTTTCTGTTAATTATAATAAGGCTTTCAGGGCAAAAAATAAAATAATAAATGCTATTGAAGTCTGTGAAGGAATTTCAGAAGATTTAAATGATTGTGCCAATACCCAAATTCAATCCTATATGAGAGAAACTGGATATAGTGTTCCTTCAGGATTTAGCATATCTAATTTTAATTGCCCATCTAATAAAGGATACTGTTGGAAAGAAAATGATGTAACAACTAGTAGTGAAGTTGGTAACAAAAAATATTATACAGTTGTCACAGCGGTAAATATAGATTTGCCAATTATAAATAGGATTTTACCTAATGTTAAATTATTTCAAGTTTCGGGAAATACAAAAACTATTACCCAACATTCTTAGTTAAGGAGGGATATTTTTGAATGTAATAGTAGCTAATCAATATAAAAATGAACTTTCAAATTTGGATGTTGATGTCATTAAAAGTATTACTGGAGAATTTGATGCAGATGAGTTAGTTGCTATGTTTAAAAATTTCTTCTTCGATAAAATGATACTTGATATCACAGCGATTAAGAATTATAAAAACTTAGAAGTAATTCAAAAACTAGCAATGGGGCTTAGTGCAGAAAAACTTATTTTAATTATACCAGATGAAGAGTGTTCTTCATCTACTTATTTATCTTCTATAATTTCGATGGGTATTTATAACTTCACAAATAATGTTAATGCTGTAAAGCAATTAATTGAAAATCCAAATTCATATAAAGATGTTGCCAAAATTCAACAACTAAATGCATCTTCAATTGCATCATCAGAAGAACACATTGGAGGTAAAAAAATTATAGGTGTAAAAAATGTTACTGAACACGCAGGAGCAACAACACTTATATACATGATGAAGAAAGAATTAAATAACATATACGGGAATAGTGTATGTGCATTAGAAGTTAATAGAAGAGATTTTTCTTATTTTAATGAAAAAAATATGTTTTCAATTGGTGAAGGTGAATTGAATGAGAGAGTTAAATCATTAAACAATTGTAGCGTCATTTTCATTGATTTAAATGACTGTCAAGATACATCAGTATGCACAGACATAATTTATTTAATGGAACCAAGTACTTTACAATTAAATAAAATGATAAGAAAAAATCGAAAAGTATTTGAAAAATTAAATGGTAAGAAAATTATTTTAAATAAAAGTATGTTAAATAATAAAGATGTTGGTGACTTTGAATATGAATCTAATTCAAAAATATTCTATAATTTACCAGCATTAGACGAAAGAAAAAAGAATGATTCTGTAAACGATTTATTATTTAGATTGGGATTATTAAGTGACACAGCTTCTAAAAAAACTGAAAGTAATAAGATATTTGGTATTTTTAAAATATAATCCTTTAATCGTATTTTTATTGACATACAAGTACTAAATAATGTAAAATAGATTTGTAGTAAAGGAGAGATAAGTATGTTAGATTTATTTCAAATTGCAGCATCTGCAGATGCTTGTAAAGGGTTGCTTCCGATAGTTAAGATGGTGGTATATATTTTAAAAATTATTCAGATATTAATTCCAATCGCATTAATTTTATTTGGAACGATTGACTTAGGTAAAGCTGTAATATCTAGTGATGAAAAAGAAATAAAAGCCGCTCAATCAAAACTAATTAAACGTTGTATATATGCAGCAGCTATATTCTTTGTTGTATTATTAGTTACAGTTTTAATGAATATTGTTGCTTCATCTGGAGAAAAAGGAACAAATGGATGGAACGATTGTTGGAATGCAGCTAATAAAAAGAAATAATAGTATAAAAGAGATTTGTTTTTAAGTTTTTTATACATAAAAAAAATATACGTATAAAAGATATAAAAAATATATGTCAAATTCAATTGATATATATTTTTTTTTTTGATATAATCAAAGTGAGTTTTTGTAAGCAAGGATGTGTTTTTATGCAACATAAAATAATTATATCAATAATATTTAGTTTTATGGTGATTACAATGTTATCACCAGTTAATATAGAAGCTAAGTCGATAAATAAATCTAAAGTAAAAAATACTATTATTCAAACAGAGTATATACATAATTTTGCAAAAGCAAAAAGTAGCAAAAAGAAAAAAGAAAAAAAAGAGGAAACAACTACAGAGGCGACAGTTAGCAGTTGTACAGGTAATGATTCAATATTAGGCGATGTGTCAGATGAAGACTCAGTAGCGTGGCTATTACAGAAAATATTTAATTATATCAAAATATTAGGACCTTCACTTACGATTGTTCTAAGCAGTATTGATTATATAAAAGTAATTGTATCTTCTGATGAAAAGCAAATGAGTAAAGTAAACTCAAATTTCGTTAAAAGAATGATAGCGGCAGTATTATTATTTTTTATTCCAACCCTTACAAGTGTAATATTTGGAGTATTTGGAATAACTACTGACTGCGGAATTTCTTAATAAAAGAGGTGATAATATGGTTCAATTAGCCTTTGGTTTAATATCTGACAATGCTGAGCCTAGTTGGTGGATGAATATATTAAGAACAATATTTTCTGCTGTTGATATGGTTGTATATACATTGATAGCAAATATTTATAACGTTTTATTCGCAATAGCTGACTCAGAGATTATTAAACCAGAATTAATAAAAAATTTATATGGCAGAATTCAATTAATATTAGGAGTAGTAATGATTTTTAAACTTGCTACTTCAATATTACAGGTAATTATTAATCCTGATTTATTAAACGATCAAAAGAGGGGAACCGGAAAAATTATATCTAAAATATTAATAATGCTAGTGTTATTTACGTCTATAATTCCTTTAAATATTCCGGGAGAGATAAAGGAAAAATCATATAATTGGTACATTAGTAACAATGGGCTATTATTTGGAACTTTATACTCATTTCAACATAGAATTTTAGAAAATAATACATTGGAACGTTTTGTCTTCGGCAGTAATGTAAAGAAAAGTGGAATTGTAGATGATGATGGAACAGAAAAAAAAGTAACTATAACAAATAACAGTGGTTCACAAATGGCAGCTTATGTTTTACGTGCGTTTATTCGGCCAAATCTAAAAGAAGGCAAAACAAATCTTAGTAAGCCAAAAAATTATGTTTGTGGACCAAATGAAAAGATAAAGGAAAAAACAGGATTCGTAAAAACTGTTTTAACACACGTGGCAGTAGCAGCAGGAACTGGAGCTGTTACAGGAACTGTTGTGCCTGGTATGGGGACTGCTATCGGTACTGCAATTGGTACTGCAGCTGGATTAGTAGGTGGGTTGACTAGTGCCATAACTAAACTGATTACAGGTGAAAATTTTGGGGACCTATATATATCATATTCATTAAAAAATACTACCATTTCTACTATGATTGGCCTTGTAAATGTTAAATGTGATGACGGTTATGCATTTTCTTATTTACCTCTTATATCATCAGTTTGTGGAATAATTTTATTGCTATCATTAATAGGTTGTTGTATAAATATAGCAATACGAGCTTTAAAACTTGCAGTTTTAAGATTAATTGCTCCGATTCCAATTATTAGTTATATAGATCCTAAGTCGTCTGAAAATGGAATGTTTGCTAACTGGGTTAAAATACTAACTTCAACATATTTAGACCTGTTTGTAAGATTAATGGTCACATATTTTGTCATATATATAATAGCAGCGATAGTTGATGGTAATCTCGATTTAGGATTTGAAAGTAACGTAACTGGTATTATAGCAACTATTTTTGTAATAATTGGACTATTCAAATTTTTAGAAGAAGCCCCTAAATTTATTGGTGAAGCTCTAGGTATAAAAGGCCTAAGTAGTGGCATTTTATCAGGTGTTCTAGGTGGGACATCAGCACTACTAGGAGGAGCAGGAATAAAAGGAGCTCTAGCAGCAGGTATGAGTACAGCTCAAGCTACTAACGCGGCAGCTGCACAAGGAAAAGCTGCTCCACCTGCTTGGCAAGCTGGTGCTGATTTAGCTGCACAAATAAAAACTGGTGATCCAAAAGCACGTGGTGGAGTTATGAATGCAATAAATGATCGCTTGATGCGTGATGCAGGTATTAATGTTGCTAGAAAAAAATATGGCGTAACCGCGCAAGGACTAGATTTAGCTAAAAACAAAATGTTTGATGATGAAAAAGAACTTAATCGTAGTCAAGATAGATATGATAGATTTGTTAGAGGTCAAATGGATCAAACAGAAAGAGACAGTCTAATTGCACAATATGGTAGTGCAGAAAATGCTCGTGATGCCCTATTAAGTACAGTTGAATCTAATAAAAAGAAATATGGTCAGTCTAAAACAAATTATGAAGAAGCTAAGAAATTTGGTGACTCTCATCGTATTACACCTAGTTTTGAAGAGGAACATAGGGCTAGCTGGCGAGAAAGATTTCATGCTGTACGAAGAACAACAAGGCTTGGAGACAGACCTGATATGTTTAATAGTAGAGGTGAAGGAGCAACAGCTCATCAAAATATAATGGATAGAATACAAGGTAGTAGAGAAACGTGGAGTGATGTGAATTCACCAAGGGTAGATAATAGATGGGATCCTGGAACTGCAAGAGATGTAAATGAAAATGCAATCCATGACAATCCTGATAGAACCATTGATACACCACAGGCTGGACCTCCACCAGGTGGACCACATCCATAGTTTTAATATAAAAAAGGAGAGTGTGATATATAGTGAATAGTTATTTAATTCCTGCAAATACAAAAAAAGGACAATTAATTTTAGGAATATTTAAACCATTTGATTTGATATTATTTGGTACTGGTTGTTGTATAACTTTATTATTTTTACTAATAATTCCCATGTCATCTACAGCTGTTACAATTATAATTTTATTGCCAGCCCTAGTGACTGGATTTCTGGTTGTTCCAGTACCTAATTATCATAATATGTTAACTGTTATTTCAGAATTAATTGAGTTTTTATTAAATCAAAGGAGTTATAAATGGAAAGGTTGGTGTATTAGAAGTGGCAACAAAAAATAATAAGTCAACAGAGGATTGGCTACCAGTTAAAAATCTTCAAAATAGTATGATTATAACGTATGGTAATAATAAAGTAACGGGAGTTAAGATAACTCCAAGAAATATATTTATTTTAGATGATAATTCACAACAGAATGTTTTAATAAGCTTGAAAAATTTCTACAATATGATTGACTTTGAGTTTTGGCTTGTAGTAGCTGATAGACCTGTTGATATATCAGTTTATATGTCACAATTACAACTTTTACTTAATAACACGCAAGCACCTGCTATTAGAAAGCTAATTCTTCAAGATATAGAAAAAGGACAAACGTTTATAAACAATAACATTGTTGATACTGAGTATTTCATTTTGTTTAAAGACAAAGATGAAGATGTTATTCAAAAGAAGATTAGACTATTAATAAATGGTTTAGCTACATGTGGGTTAAATGCGACGCAAGTTAGTAATGATGATTTAAGGATTGTATTAGATAATTTCTTAAATGGGGGTAAAACTACAGAATTTGGAACGGTGATGCCAGTATGAGTATATCTTTAAGAGGACAATTAGCACCAAAAGGTTTAGATTTTTCAGCAAGTGATTTTGTAATTAGTGATAAATATGCAACTATATTAACTGTTATATCATATCCAAGATATATACAGCCAGGATATCTATCAACACTTACAAGCATGTCAGGAATTAAAATTGTAATAAAGCATATCCCTGTACCTTTTTCAACTATGTCAAAAATGTTAAATAAACAAGTCGCTGATTTAAGAGAAAGATACGGTAAAGAAAGAGATCAAACTCTAAGAGAAAGTATCCGTCAAGATGCTGAGAGCTTGGAATATTTTATTTCGATGCTAGCAGCATCCCAAGCTAGAATTTTTGATTTTCAAATGCACATTATGATTACTGCAAATACAAAAGAAGATTTGGAAATGAAAAAGACTAACGTAAAAAACTACTTAGATGCAATGGATTTAAAAGCTATATCACTTAGATTTGAACAGGAAAAAGTGTTAAAATCAATTTTACCTATTTTCCCACCACAAGATGTTGAAGAAAGAATTGGAACTCCAATTCCATCAGTAACTCTAGCAGCTATGTATCCATTCATTTTTGATAGTATAAAAGATCCGGGGCTTTCAACATTACTTGGTATTGATTTTTCAGGTGGAGTTATTTTATTTAATCAATTCTTATATAAAATAAGAAAAGAAAATAATAGAAATAATGCTAACATGATTATCCTTGGTACATCTGGTAGTGGTAAATCAACAGCAGCTAAATTAATGCTTAGAACACACATTAGAAATGGATGTCAAATAGTAGCAATCGACCCAGAAAACGAACTTGAAGAAATAACTAGAACATTTGGAGGAGATCAAGTAGATATTGGAAAAGGTGGAGAGTTTGGACTTATTAATCCATTGGAAGTTGTAATTGATGCTGATGAACAAGAGATAAAAGACGGACTAGGGTACACTGTTTTAACTCGTACTTTGCAATTTTTAAAAGCCTTTATGAAATATTATGATCCATCAATTCAAGAAGATGTTCTTACTATGTTTAGTGAAGTTGTGCAAGATACTTATAAAAGATTTGGAATTGATTTTAATACAGATTTCTCTGGATTTACGTCTGCCGACTATCCGATTTTTAGTGATGTTTATGCTACTGTTAAAGGTAGATTAATGTCAATGACTGAACAAACTCAAGAACGTGATATTATGGAACGACTTGAATTGAAATTAAGACCAATTACAAAAGAATTAAAATTTTATTTTGATGGACATACAACAATAGACGGTAATAGTGATTTCATGGTATTTAATATAAAAGAATTAATGAATAGTGACTCAAATGTAAAAAATGCATTATTCTTCAATGTACTTAAGTATGCATGGGGATTATGTTTAGATACAGGTGTGGATACAGTTTTAATGGTTGATGAAGCTCACGTCTTATTAGGAGAACAAAATACTCTTGGAGCTGATTTCTTAGCTCAAGTTCAACGTCGTGCACGTAAATATAACACTGGTACTATAATAATAACACAACAACCTAGTGATTTCTCAGCTCCATCCGTTATTACACAAGGAAAAGCAATATTTGATAATGCTTCTTACTACTTAGTAATGGGATTAAAGAAGCAGGCTGTTGATGATTTAAGTTTATTAATTGATTTAAATGAAAGTGAAAAAGAAAGTATAAAAAGGTATTCTCAAGGTGAAGCATTATTTGTCTGTGGAAATAGACGAATGAGGATTAATGTGACAGTCACAAAACAAGAATTAGATTCTTTCGGTGACGGAGGAGGACTGTAGAAAAACATTAGAAGTAGGTGACCGTTATGCCAAATCAAAATAATAATGAAAAATATCAGGCAAAAAGAAAAGAACCAAAAACTAGCAATAGTAAAAATGACAGAAGTTCTTCAAAAGATGTGAATAAAAAAATTGGAAAAATGGCTAGTAAAGCGGCCGCAAACTATTTCACAGGAGGAAAAGGCGGAAAAGTTGTTGATAAACTTGCAAATACAAAACTTGGCAGTGCTGCGATGCAAAAGATGGGAGATAGTTTTGTTAAAAAAAATCCTGGTATTGGAAAAATTGCAGAAAGATTAAATAACGCAGGTGCTTTAGATTTAGCAGATAAATTTGATAGTTTAGGTAACAAAAGTAACCAAGATGTTAATCAATCAAACAGTCAAATTGATTCTGATTCTGGATCATCAAAAGGAATTAATGCTTTATCTGATATAGGCAAAAAGAATAAATTCATTCAAAGATTAAAAGATGGCTTCTCAGGTGACTCATCTCAAAAAGGTGATGAAAAAGAAGAAAGTAATAATGAAAGTGTTTCTGATGCTCCATTCAGCGCTAATTCATTTTTAAAAGGAATCATTGCAAAAAATCCGGTAGTATCAATAACAGCAATTATCATGGCTTCCATCTTTTTAATTACTTTCTTTGCATTTATGACTTGTATCATGTCTTCTGCCTCTGATGGTTCTGGAAAGTCAGGAGAAGAAGAAAATACCGTTGAAAAATCATCCGATTCAACAACTTGTAGTATGATTTCAATTCATAATACAAGTTTAACAAAAAGTCAATTTGCAGAAAAATTAAAAGCAAAGGCCAACTCGAGTGGTATTATAGGATATAAAACTTTTGCAGCTAATGCCGATACAATTTATGATATTTCAGTTAAAAACAATATAAATCCAGAAATGGTTGTTATAAGAGCAGCTGTTGAAGGATTTTCTCCAGGAGCATCAAAAAATAATTATTGGGGAATGGGATGTACCAATTCCGGTGGTTATAATGCATGTATATCATATAGTTCATTTAGTGCAGGAGTTTTAGGTTATATAAAAAATATTTCTCAGTATGACAGTGTAGAATCAATGATGAGTAGGTATGCATATATAGGTGCTTATTGGTATAGTCCTGGTAGTTCATCTAGAGGAGGTTGTTATTACTATCCATATGTAAAAAAATATATGAGTGCTTCAAGGGCTGAGACTGTAAAAAATGCTTGTTCAAAAAGTTGTTCTGAAAGCAGTTGTATGAAAACAAATGCTGAGGATAGTAAAGCTTATACACTATATCAAGTTGAAACAATGACAAATCAACGTTCTAATATTTTTGGAATAGGTGCTGATAAATGTGAATCCTCTGATAAGGATACAAGTGGTGGAGAAATCGGAAAAAAAGCAGCAGAGTATGCAGTAAAAACTTTTGATAGTTTCTCATATAGTCAAACTAACAGAATGGGACCTTCATCTGTTGACTGTTCGTCTCTAGTAACCAGAACATATAGTCACTTTAATATTAATATATCAGGTGTAGCAGCCGATGAATACAAATGGTGTGAATCTAAGGGAAAAGCAATAAAAGAAAAAGACCTAGCTCCAGGAGATTTGATTTTCTTTAGTCAAGGATCATATTCACACCCAGGAAGATACAAAAATATTGGGCATGTTGCTATATATATAGGAAACAACAAACAATTTGCTGCTCATTCATCTAGATATCCACAGCCAGATCAAGTTAGTGTAAAAAGCTATACTAGAGGAGTAGGATCATATTTTTGCAGACCATACAAATAGAAAAGGAAAATAAATATGAAAAAAAATAAGATTATTATATTACTGGTAATTATTATAGTCTATGTAGTAGCATTATTTGTTATTCTTCTTGGAAATAAAAAGACAGAAGAAAAAAATACAAAGAATAATGAAAAAAAATATATAGTTGTTGATAATTTTGCTAGATTGTCTTTTTCTAATAACTCTTGGAGTAAAGCATCAACATCAGAAATAGAGAGTTATGGAGAATACAAAGTTTTGATAAACAATAAGCCATTTGGAAATTACAAGCTTGAATATGGTACTACATGGAATTTATTTAATAATGCAAACGATTACATTGATTATGAAGGAAATTTATTTGCATATTCTGATAATTTTAATATAAACGTAGTTACATTGGAAAAGAATAATTTTCTGTCTGATGAAAACAAAAAAATTATTTCAGAGTACTTCAATTATGATGACTATAGTAATTTAATAACTAATGATGTTATTACAGTTGATATTGACAATAACGGAGTTATGGATGAAGTTGTTTGCGTTTCAAATATTGGTATAGATAAAAAATATAAATCAAAATACTATAATTTAATATTTATAAAATTAAATGACGAAATTATAGAAATATTAAATCAAAATAGTTCTAATAGCAAAATTATGGAAGAACCTGTTTACAATTTGTCAACATTATTTGAATTAAATAGAAATAAGTATTTAGTCATAAAAAAGACAATTGGAATAGATTCTGACACTCCAACAGAATCAGTACTTTTATATCAACAGTTAAATTCAGATAACTTTAAAAAAGTTAAAATTAGTAGTTAATATAACTCTGATATTTTAAAATTTATTGTTTTGGAGGGGATTTTATGCTAATATATATAGCAAGAAGAAAGGGAGTAATCTTTTATGAAATTGAAATTTAGAGCGGATAAAGAAGACGTAGCAATATTTATATCATTTTCTATATTTCTATTATATGTAATAGCAATCGCGATTGTAAATCTTTCTACATTAGCAAAAGATGGAACTTTTTCTGGATTAAATCCTTTTCCAGCTTTTGAACCAGAATACATTGCAGCTACATTATTATTTTATTTCTTGGCCATTTTAGCACTTATAATGAGTGTTAGTTCAAAATTCTTTGAAATGGAAAAAGGAATAGGATTTACTATGGATAAAAAAGATAAAGGATATAGTAGATGGGCAAAAGATAAAGAAATAGAAAATCAAAAAAATGTCGAAGTAATTAATATTAATGATAAAAAAACTAAATTTGCTGGAACTCCATTGATGTATAAAAAGGACAATATTTGGGTTGATAATGGAGAAAGTCATACTTTAGTTATTGGTGCAACTGGTTCAGGTAAAACCCAAACTGTAATTTTACCAACGGTCAAAGTTTTATCAAAAAAAGGTGAAAGTATGATCATTACTGATCCTAAAGGTGAAATTTATGAAAAAACTAGTGTAATGCTAAGAGAAAAAGGTTATCAAATATTATTATTAAATTTCCGTGATCCACAAAATGGTAACTCGTGGAACCCAATGACTTTACCATATAAAATGTATAAATCTGGTGCTCAAGATAAAGCAATAGAGCTTTTAGATGATTTAGCTTTAAATATTTTGTATGATGAATCCAATAAAAATGCTGATCCATTTTGGGAAAAAGTTTCAGCAGATTACTTTTCTGGACTTGCTTTAGCTTTATTTGAAGATGCTAAGGAAGATGAAATTAACATTAATAGTATTAATTTAATGAGCACAGTTGGGGAAGATAAATTTGGAGGTTCTACTTATATCAAAGAATACTTTAACGCTAAAGATCCAACTTCAGCAGCATCTATTAATGTTTCAGCAACAATAACCGCTCCAAATGAAACTAAAGGAAGCATTCTATCCGTATTTCGTCAAAAAGTTAAACTTTTCGCTTCACGTGAAAATTTAAGTGAAATGTTGTCATATAGTGATATAGACTTAGAAACAATAGGTGAAAGACCAACTGCAGTTTTTATAGTAATTCAAGATGAAAAAAAGACATATCACTCTTTAGTTACGATTTTATTAAAGCAAATATATGAAACTTTAATAGCCAGTGCACAAAAGCATGGTGGTAAATTACCTGTTAGGACAAATTTCTTACTTGATGAGTTTGCTAATATGCCCCCTCTTAAAGATGTTACCACAATGATAACTGCTGCACGTTCCCGTCAGATTAGATTTACAATGATTATTCAAAACTTTGCTCAATTAGATAGTGTCTATGGTAAGGAAGATGCTGAGACTTTACGTGGTAACTGTGGTAACTTAATTTACCTAGTAACAACAGAATTGAAAGCTTTAGAGGAAATTTCTAAAATGTGTGGTGAGGTAAAATCTAAAAAGAATGACAAAACCGCTTCCACTCCACTAGTAACCGTTTCAGACTTACAACGTATGAAAGAAAATGATGTAATCATAATGAGACTTCGTATGAATCCATTTAAAACTACATTTACACCGGATTATAAAATAAATTGGGGTAAGAAATATCCACAAGCTAAATATCCTATAAGAAAAAAACATAAAGTTCATACTTTTGATATCAAGGAATATGTAAAAAGTGAAAAAAAGAAAAAATTATTAGAAATGATGAATCAAGCAGATGATGAACCAGTAAAAACACCACCATTTAATTCAAATCCATTATTTAATAAAATGATGGATCAACCAGATTTTAATAATGTACCACAAAAAAATGTTCCATTTAGTATCCCAAGAGAACCTGAAAAGAAAAATGATGATGATGAGTTTAATGTTGATGAATTAGTTAAGAAAATAGATGCAAAAATAGCTGAATTAGAAGAAGAAGAAAGAAGAAATAATAAAGAAAAAGAAGAAAAGAAAGAAAATGAAAAAATAGAAGTTATTGGTGATGAGGATAAAGAAGTTATTCAAAATATAGAACTAAAGCAACCTGAAATAAGTTTAGATGATGACGACGATGACGATGATGATTTCTTTGATGATTTCTTTGATAACTAGAAAAGAGGTAAAATATGAATAATAATTCACAAAAAAATTTTCAAAATAAAGAATTTGAAGATGCATTGGAAAACGATTCAGAAGAAAAAGAAAATTTAGAATATGAAACAGAAGAAGAAACAATAGCAAGCGATAATGATAATCAATCAAAAATAGAACAAGAACAATTTCGTGCCAAAATGCTAAAGTTATTTGGAATTGTCATAATTGGTTTAATAATAGTTTTAGGACTAGGATTTATACTTTCTTTATTTTCCAAAAAAGATTACACATATGCTGAAGTAGAAGATATAATGAAAGAAGCAGCTGTATATTATTTTGAAGATTACCCAAAAAAATTACCAAAAACAACTGATGAATCAATAGAAGCTACTACTACGATTTTAGTTGAAAATAAAAAAATGAAAGAGTTAGATTATTATCTTAAGGATCAAAATTGTAAAGGAAACGTTACCGTTGATAAAGTATCAAATAAAGAATACACCTATACTCCATACTTAAAGTGTGGAAATGACTATGAAACAACTACATTCTATGATGCAATAAAAAATAAAAAGAATTTAGTAACAAGTGGATATGGATTGTATTTATATAATGACGAATATATTTATAGAGGTTCAAATGTAAATAATTATGTTAAATTTAGTGATTCTGAAAGAATATTTAGAATTGTTAAAGTTACTAAAAATAATGAAGTAGTTTTGATACAAGAAAATGCAAGTGAAAATGAATTTCCATGGGATGATAGATATAATAAAATTTATGAAAATAATTCAGGTATAAACGATTATAGGAATAGTAAAATTTCCGACATTTTAGATTACTATTATAAAGGAAAAATAGGCCGTGAAGTAGAAGATAAGTACAATTATTATGAATATACACAAGAAGAAAAGTTTTTAACAAAAGAAGATAAAGCAAAAACAGTGGAATTTAAAAGTTGCGTTGGAAAAAGAAGTGAATCTGACACATCTAGGGATGGTTCAACTGATTGCTCAACCACCTATGATACAAAAATAGGATTATTACCAGTTTATGATTTTTTAAATGCTTCTATAGATCCAAACTGCACAACAACAACATCACCAAGTTGTCAAAATTATAATTATATATCAGAAGGTTCTTCAACATGGTTTGCCAATGGTGACTCAGAAGAATCAGATTTGGCATATATGCTATATTTAGGATATGTTGGAAGTACAGAAGCATCTGAAACAAATTACATAAGACCTATCATTCATTTATCAGACAAAGTAATGCTAGAAAAAGGAAAAGGAACTCAGAATAATCCATATATTATAAGATAACTAGGATTCTATCATTTGATAGATTCTTTTTTTTGCATAATATACATTGAGGTGTAGTAAAAGTGAATATTACAAATAGGGAATTGAGAGAAAAACTCAAAAATGAAAACATCAATTTGATTGATATAAGAGATCAAATTCAATATCAAAGTGGAACAATAGCTAATGCTATAAATATTCCTGTAAATACTTTAATTGCCAATTATAAAAGATATCTAAATCAGAATGATAAGTATTATATTTTCTGTAATTATGGTTCAACAAGTTCAAGATTATGTTCATTTTTAAGAAATAATGGATATGATGCAGTTAATTTGATTGGTGGTTATCAATCATATAAAAATAATGATTGATATAAAATTATGTAAATAACGTAACATATTATTACGTTATTTTCTTTTAAAAATAACAATTTTATACTATAATACTAATAGGTGATAAGATTGGAAATAGTAAACGACGCAGTAGCATATTTAACAACATTATTACAAAATACAGGAATATTATTAGGAGTTTTTTTAGTTGTACTAGAATCTATTATTCCAGCATTACCATTAGGAGTTTTCATTGCCTTAAATATTAATGCATTTGGCTTAATTATTGGAATTATTATTTCATGGTTATCTACTTGCTTTGGCTGTTACTTAGCTTTTTCTTTTTATAAGTTTTTATCTAAAAATATACTAAAAAACATATTAGCTAGTAAAAAGCTAGAAAAAGTTATCAAGAAAATGAAAACAATAGAGTTTTCTAATTTAGTAGTATTAATTGCCTTACCATTTACTCCCGCATTTTTAATAAACATAGCTTGTGGAGTTATTAATATGAGTAAGCGAAAATTCATTACTGCTATACTGATTGGTAAAATATTTATGGTTATTTTCTGGGGATGTATTGGTAAAAGTTTACTAGAAAGTATTACTGATATAAAAACAATAATGATAGTTTCAGTATTTATTATAATAGCGTATGTCATATCAAAAATAGTTAGTAAAAAAATGAAGATAGAGTAGGTGGTAAAATGGATTATATTATAATAGGATTACTAATTGTTAATTTAGTATTAATAGTAATTTCTTTATTTAAAAATATAAATGAGTCAAATATAACTGAAAGACTTGGAAAATTAGAAGTTGGCATGGTTAAAGAATTGGGTGAATTTAAATCTGATTTAACAAAAAATATGAATGAAGACTTTACCAATTTAAATGAGCAAGTTGAAAGAAGACTACTTGCGATTAATGAAAAAGTAAATGAACGCTTGGATCAAAACTTTGAAAAAACAAATAAAACATTTATGTCTGTAATAGAGAGATTATCAAAGATAGATGAGGCACAAAAAAAGATAGAGCATTTATCTACGGATATAGTATCATTACAGAGTATTTTAACAGATAAGAAGAGTAGAGGAATATTTGGAGAAGTCAATTTAAAACATATCCTAACTAGTGTCTTTGGTGAAAATAATGATAAAATTTATAAATTACAATATACAATGAGTAATAAATATATTGCTGACTGCTGCTTATTTGCTCCATCACCATTAGGTACAATAGCCATAGATTCTAAATTTCCATTAGAGCATTATCAATTAATGGTTGATAAAACATTATCTCAAGAAGAACGAGATAGATATGAAAAATTGTTTAAAATAGATGTAAAAAAACATATAGATGCCATTAGCACTAAATACATAATACCAGGTGAAACATCAGATCAAGCTATAATGTTTTTACCAGCAGAAGCAATTTTTGCAGAAATTAATGCCTACCATCCAGATATTATTGAATATTCATATAAGAAAAAAGTTTGGATTACTTCACCAACAACATTAATCTCTACATTAACTGTCATAGAAATGATTATCAAAAATATGGAAAGAGATAAATATACATCTATTATCCATGAAGAATTAAATAAACTAGGACTAGAGTTTGCAAGATACAAAGAACGTTGGGATAAATTATCTAGAAGTATTCAAACTGTTAATAAAGATATTGAAAACGTATCAATAACTACTGATAAAATAACAAAAAAATTTCAAACAATTAATCAAGTTGAGGTAGCAAAACTAACAACAGAGAAAGTAGACTAAATTCTACTTTCTTTTTCGTATAAACAAAACAAATATTCGTATACTATAAATAGATGTTTCATAAATTTAAGTAAGGAGTCAAAATTATGATGAGGGTATTTTGTTTCTTACTTGGCTTTATATTAATGGTATTAGGCTTTTTTTATATAATTATATATATTAATTTAATTTCATTTGGTTATAATATTAAAGAATATTTTTTATATCTAACAACCAGATATGAATGTTGGTCTTTGATATTAGGATTACTAATAATACTTATATCTTTGTTTAGAAAGGGGAAGAAACATGACAAACGTTTATGATATTGTATTAAATTTATTAGATAGTAAAAGGGTATACGAATCTTTTGAATGGAGTAATAAAGATAATTTGGAACATATAAAAAAAATTCCGATTTTTAAAGTTGACAGTAACACATTAGATGATTTTATATATAACTTAGTATCAGTTAATCAACAGTTTTTAGATGAAATATATCAAAAATCCGAAGTTTACTCAGGAGAAAAAACCAGTATAATAGATTATGCTTGCTTATTAACTGATAACTATAAAGTACTAGGTGTAGAGTTTAATAAAGAAGGAAAATCATTGTTCAAAAGCTTTCTATTAATAGATGAAGAAGAAGAAATACTTGATATAAGTAACGAATTAGAAAGAAAAATAATATCATATAAAATAATAAAGAAATTAAAGAAAATAAATTTTTTAACTAGAGAAGAAGAGTTTAGAAAAAATTATCTATTAAGAGAACTAAAATATGCTTATAGAAAAAAATTATATGAAAAAATAAATTATTTGTACGAGGAAGTTTATCCTAAAAATAATAAAACAATAGATGAAAAGTATAATAAATTAATAGAGGATATAGATAATAATTTTTCATCTATCCATAACGAACTATATAAAATTTTAAAACTAATCCAAACAAAGAAAAGAAAAAAATATCAAATTGCAAGTAAAAAATAAATACATAAATTTATCTATTCTTATTGCTTTTAAACTACATATGAATGTATAATATGTAATATAGAAGAGTAAAAGGATGATATAGTATGAGCAATGTAGAAAGTAAAAATAAAAATTATCAAGTAACAAGACAAGCTCTAGTTTTAGTTATTGTTATAATACTTTTAATTGCAGGTAGTTATAGTTGGTTAACATTTAGTAAAACATCTGACAAAGTAAATATTATTAATTCTGGAGATTTGTCATTAGAATTAGAAGAAGATACCGAAATTATTTTACAAAAAGCAGTTCCAATGTCTGATGCTAAAGGAACACAAACTCAAAAATATATTTTTAGATTAAAAAATGAAAGTTCAAATCCTATTAAATATGATATGTTTATTGATAAAATAATACCAGATCAAACAGAAGAGTTACAAGATAAAGATGTAAGATATAAATTAGTTAATAATGGAGTAGAGACTATTGGTAATTTAAACGACTTAGAAAATAGAAAAATAGAAAGCGGTATAATAAATGCTAAATCGGTAAATAATTATACATTACAAGTTTGGATTAATAAAGATGCTGAAAACGATGTTATGAATAAAACTTTTGTTGGTAAATTAAGAGTTCAAAATACAAAATAAAAGAGTTACTTTTTAGTAACCCTTTTTTAGTAATCTATTTTCATTGCAGATTTAATATTCTTCATGTTTTCCTTTGCAATATTTTGAGCATATGTTGTACCTTCTTTTAGAATATTTTCTACAACATCTTTATTTTCTTCATAATATTTTCTTTTTTCTCTAATTGGTTCTAAGAAATTATTTAAATTCTTAATTAATTCTTTTTTACATTGAACACAGCCACGTGCACCTTTTTTACATTCTGAACATATATTTTTAACATCATCTTCTGGAGTAACCAACTTATGATAATAATAAACCATACATACATCAGGATTAGCAGGATCATCTTTCTTTATCTTTTTAGGATCAGTAATAGCGCCCATTACTTTATCCTTGATTGTTTCTTCATTATCAACTAAGAAAATTGCATTTCCTAAACTTTTACCCATTTTTTCATTACCATCAAGTCCTTTAAGTCTTGATGTTGTACTCAATACTTGTTCTGGTTCAACCAAGACATCTCCGTAGATACTATTAAATTTTCGAACTATTTCACGACATTGTTCAAGTAAAGGTAATTGATCATCACCAACAGGAACAACTTCACCTCTAAAAGCTGTAATGTCTGCAGCTTGGGAAACAGGATATCCTAAAAATCCGTAAGTTATACTTTCTCCATTATTACCAAATAACTCTTTTTTTTGTGCAACTTCGTTCTTAACTGTCGGATTTCTAAATAATCTAGAAACAGTAACTAAATTAGAATAAAATACAGTAAGTTCAGCTATTTCAGGTATCTTAGACTGAATAAATATATGCACCTTCTTGGGATCAATTCCTATTGATAATAAATCCATCGTTATCTCATAAACATTGTGTCTTACTTTTTCAGGATTATTAAAATTATCAGTTAAAGCTTGAACATCAGCTATTTCTAAGAAAAAATCATATTCATCTTGCATTTTTACATAGTTAATACCTGCACCAAAATAATGACCAAGATGTAGATTACCAGTTGGTCTTAATCCTGTTAAAATTGTTTTTTTCATACTATCACTTCCTGTTAATATTCTATCATAATATTATTCTAAATAAAAGTTGATTTATATAAGAATTTTTGGTATAATAAGCAACTATCTAAAGGGGTTGAATTATTATGAAAAAAGATCGCGGAATAAATGAATTGATTGAGAAGTATCCCAATTTATCACAAGAACAAATTGAAAAACTTTATGATAGTATTACAATTACTGGGCAAGAGCAGTTATTATTAACCTATCTATGCAGTATAGAACACTCAAATATGCTAATGAGTATAGGAAATATCGAAAAAAAAGCTATAAAAAGCAAATTTGGAATAGAAACAGAAAAAGATGAAATTAATTTATTTTTAAAGCTATTTTTATTAAATAGTATAGATATAAAGAAAAATAAAAAATTAGAAATTTTAGGTGATATAAAAATAGGCGACTTATTTCAAGATTTTGCTGATTGTTCAGTAAAAACAAATGAAGAATTAGTAAAATTAATTATAATGTTTGACGGTCAGAATATAAAGTATATGGAAGAAAAATTTAGAAATGACGAAATATATATGAATTTTGCTATAAAACATGATAGATCACCTAATATTAATAGTTTTTTAATGACAGAAACGAATTTAAGAAGCAATCCAAACGTCGCCTTAACCTATTTCCAAAAAAGAAAAGTTATTGATGGATATTTATTTAAACCAAGCAATATTTATAAGGAATTTTTTGAACAAAAAGATGGGTGTTTTCCTAAAAAGACGGTAAAAAATCAAGAACAAAAAGAATGGCTTTCAAGTAAAAAGTTTTTGATAGGATTACTAAAAATAAATGTAGGTTTCGTTGAGTATATCGTTGATGGAAAAATCCCAATGAATCTGGTTACAGAAAATAACAAAAAAACACAAAAAAACAGAATTTAATAATATCTATAAACTTTATGTGTATAATATTAGATATAGATATAAAAGTATTGACAAATATAGCTAAAAACATATATAATTTATATATTGACTGAGAAAGAGAAAAGTAAAATATTTGAAATTTAAGCGAGCTAGGATTTGGTGTGAGCCTAGTAATGGATTTATTTGAAAGAACACTCTGGAGTTGTTTACCGAAAGTATTTTAACAAGTAGGCTAGACCGGAAGTATTACCGTTATTAATACATACTTAAAGTGATTATTAAAGGTTTACCTTTATAATAAATTGGGTGGTACCGCGGAAACACTAGTTTTCGTCCCTTTGTGGATGAACTAGTGTTTTTTGTTTGATAGGAGGATTTAACGATGATAGAAAAAGAAAAGTTAAAGAAATATGCCAAATTATTAATGTTTGATATGGATGAAGAAGAATATTCAACACTTCAAGAAGAATTTGATATTATTTTGAAACAAATGGAATTAATAGCTAATATTCCTGATATTGAAAGTGTTAAACCTATGACATTTCCATTTATAAATAAGGATGCAAAATTAAGAGAAGATGTTGTAAAAGACTATTTAACAACAGGTGAGGTTTTAGCAAATACTAAACATCAAGTAGATGATCAAGTGAAAATACCTAAGGTGGTGGAATAAAATGTATAGAGGAAAAAATATTACTGAATTAAGAGATTTAATTGATAATCAAGGTGTTAGTCCAGAAGAGATATTTAAAAGCGTAGTAGAAGATTGCCATAAGTATCAAGATGAATATAATTCTTTTGTTACAATTATAGATAAATTCAAAATGAAAGCAAGAAAAGATACTTTAATTACTGGTATTCCATATGCTTTAAAAGATAATTTTTCAACAGCTAATATTTTAACAACATCATCATCTAATATTTTAAAAGATTATATTCCTGTATATGATGCAACTGTTTATAAAAAGTTAAAAAATGCTGGTGGAGTATTAGTTGGAAAAACAGTTTTAGATGAACTTGCTATGGGTGGAACTGGTACAACAGGTCATACTGGTGTGGTTAAAAATCCTTGGGATAAAACAAGAATGATAGGTGGTTCTAGTGCAGGATCAGCTTCAAGTGTTGCCCTAGGACTTGTTCCTTTTGCAATTGGTTCAGATACAGGAGACTCTATTCGTAAACCTGCATCTTTAGGTGGTGTAGTTGGATTTAAACCAACATACGGAAGAATTTCTAGATATGGATTATTTGCTTTTGCATCTAGTCTTGATCACGTTGGATGTTTAACTAGAAACGTTAAAGATGCTGCAATTGTAACAGATATTATTAAAGGTCAAGATGAAGCCGATATGACTAGTCTAAAAGATGATTTAAAAAACTATGTTGATACTTTAGAAAATGATATAAAGGGAAGAAAACTATTCTATATCAAAGAAGTATGTGATAAAGAACTATATAAAGATAGCAATGATGAAGTATTAATGAAAGTATTAGACGACTTTTATAAAACTTTAGATAAATTAAGAGAAGAAGGATTTATTATTGAAGAGATCTCAATTGATAAAAACTTACTTGAAGCAATATATCCATCATACATGAGCATTAGTTGTGCTGAAGCTACAAGTAATAATGCTAACTTAACAGGAATTCAATTTGGACCTAGACCTGAGGGAGTAGCTTCTTATCAAGAATTAATGATGAAAGCAAGAACTGAAGGATTTTCAGAATTAATTAAAAGACGTTTCATTTTAGGAAGCTTCATTCTACAAAAAGAAAACCAAGAAAAATTATTCTTAAATGCTTGTCGTGTTAGAAGATTAATTGTAGATAAAATCAATGATTTATTTAAAACTTATGATGGAATGATTTTACCTGCAAGTGGTGGTATTGCTCCTAAATTTTCAGATGATTCAGAAAAACTATCAGATAGATATTTAATTTTAGAAAATCATCTAGCAATAGGTAACTTTGGAGGATTTCCTTCAATAACGTTACCATTTACAATGGTTAACGATATGCCTGTTGGAATTAATTTAACTGGTAGAGTATGTGAAGATGATGTAGTTCTAAATATGGCTAATTACATTGAAAAAGTAACAGGACTAAAAGATATATATAGTAAGGTAGGTGAAGAGTAATGAAATACAAAGTTGTTATTGGACTAGAAGTTCACTGTGAACTTGAAACAAAATCAAAAAACTTTTCACCAGCACTAAATACATTTTCAAATATTCCAAATGAAAATGTCGCAACAGTTGATTTAGGATTACCTGGAATTTTACCTGTTGTTAATGAAGAAGCTGTAAGACGTGCCTTACTTACTGCAATGGCACTTAATTGTACTAATCCAGATGAGGTTATGTTTGATCGTAAAAACTATTTTTATCCAGATCTACCTAAGGGTTATCAAATTACTCAAGTTACTAAACCAATGGGAAGAAATGGTTATTTAGATGTTTTAGTAAATGGAAAATTAAAAAGGGTTTATATCCATCAATTACATCTAGAAGAAGATACAGCATCTCTAGAACATAGAAATACCTATTCTTTAATAGACTATAATAGAAGTGGTATTCCTCTAATGGAAATAGTTACAGAACCTTGTATGGAAAGTGCAGATGAAGCAGTTAGATTCCTAGAAGAATTAAGAGATGTATTTATCTTTTTAGGAGTAAGTGAAGCTCGTAGTAACAAAGGTCAAATGAGATGTGACGTTAACATTTCCTTAATGGAAGAAGGTTCAGATAAACTTGGTACAAAAGTTGAAATGAAAAATATTAATGCTTTCAATAGTGTTAGGGAAGCAATCGAATATGAAATTAAAAGACAATCTGAACTTTTAGATAAGGGTGAAAAAATTGTTCAAGAAACTCGTCGTATTGCTGAAGATGGTAAAACTTACGCGATGAGAGAAAAAGTTGATGCTGTTGATTATAAATATTTCGTTGAACCAAATATTCCACCAGTACCACTTAGTAATGAATATTTGAAATCTTTGAAGGATAGTCTTCCAGAATTAAAATTAGAAAGATATAATAAATATATTGAAAAATATGGATTATCAGAATATGATGCTGGAGTATTATCAGCAAATAGAGAAACATCTGATTACTTTGAAGAAGTATTATCATATGGATCTGATGTAGAATTAAGTGTTAACTTTGTAACGACAGCAATTCTTTCAACCATTAAGAAGTTAGAAATAGATATTAAAGAGCTATTTATAACACCTAAAATGCTAAGTGGTGTAATTGATTTAGTTCATAAAGGTGATATGAGTTTGGATCATGGTAAAAAACTTTTATATAAAGCAATTGAAGAAAAAACAGATCCAATGGAAATCGTAAAACGTGAAAACTTACATCAAATAAATGACGAAAGTGAACTATTAACCTTAATTAGTGGATTAATGGATGAAAATCCTGAACAAGTAAGACAATATGTTGAAGATGATAATAAGGCGATAATCAATTTCTTTATAGGTCAAACTATGAAAAGATCTAATCGTCAAGCTAATCCAAACAAATCGTTAGAAATAATTAAACAAGAATTAGAAAAGAGGAAAAATAATGCTTAATAATAAGTACAGAACACATATGTGTGGAACAATCGGAGAAAAAGAAGTAGGAGAAAGTGTAAAAATAGCTGGATGGGTTGAAAATATTAGAGACCATGGTGGAGTAATCTTTGTTGATATTAGAGATATGACTGGAGTTATCCAAACAGTTAGTAATGATAATTCTATTTTTGATGGTATTACACGTGAATCTAGTATTACTCTAAGTGGTACCATTAGAAAACGTGATGAAGATGATTACAATGATCATATTGAAACAGGAACTATTGAACTTTTAGTAGATAGCTTAGAAGTTTTAGGTAAAAGTAAAAATGTTTTACCATTTGAAGTTATGACTTCTATGGATGTATCAGAAGATGTTAGATTAAAATATCGTTACCTAGATTTAAGAAATCCAAAAGTTAAGAATAATATTATCTTTAGAAGTAGAGTATTTGACTTTTTAAGAAAGATAATGAAAGAAGAAGGTTTCTTAGAATTACAAACTCCAATTATAACTGCATCATCACCAGAAGGAGCAAGAGATTTTATTGTTCCATCTCGTAAATACCATGGTAAGTTTTATGCTCTACCTCAAGCTCCACAACAATTTAAACAATTATTAATGTGTGGTGGTTTTGATAAATATTTCCAAATTGCACCATGTTTCAGAGATGAAGATGCTAGAAGTGATAGACTTTATGGAGAATTCTATCAATTAGATTTTGAAATGGCATTTGCTGAAGAAGAAGATGTTTTAAAATTAGGAGAATATGTATTCAGAAGTGTATTCAACGAATTTGGAAAAACTAAATTAGATGAAGATCCATTTGTTCGCTTGTCTTATAAAGAATCTATGGAACGTTTTGGTACTGATAAACCAGATTTAAGAAATCCCCTTGAAATTATAGATTTAACAGATGTATTTGAAGAAACAACATTCCGTCCATTCAGAGGAGTACCAGTAAAAGGTATTGTTGTTGAAGATATTGCTTCAAAATCAAACTCTTGGTTTAATGAATTAGGTGATTTCGCAAAAAGCATTGGAATGAGTGCTGGTGTTGGATATTTCAAAGTTAATGATGATATGTCTTTTGTTGGACCTATTGATAAATTTTTAACTGATGATGAGAGAGAAGATTTAATTAAAGTTGGTAATTTAAAACCACAAAGTGTTATCTTCTTTATAGCAGATCGTAAAAATGCTTATAAATTTGCAGGGCAAATCCGTGATGAATTAGGAAGAAAATTAGATTTAATTAATAAAGATGAATATAAATTCTGTATTGTAAAAGATTTCCCAATGTATGAATGGAGTGAAGAAGAAGACAAATATATCTTTACACACAATCCATTTAGTATGCCTCAAGGTGGTATGAAAGATTTAACTACCAAAAATCCAGAAGATATTTTAGCTTACCAATTCGACTTTGTATGTAATGGTATTGAAATGTCTAGTGGAGCAGTAAGAAATCATGATACAGAAATTATGAAAAAAGCCTTTGAAATTGCTGGATATGAAGAAAGTGAAATTGAAAAAAGATTTAAAGCTTTATATGAAGCATTCAAGTATGGTGCTCCACCTCATGCAGGTATGGCACCCGGAATTGATAGAATGTTAATGTTACTTTTAGATGAAGATAATATTCGTGAAACAGTAGCGTTCCCATTAAATGCTAGTGGAGCAGACCAATTAATGCAAGCACCTGGTGAAGTTAGTGAATTACAATTACGTGAAGCTCATATCAAAATAAGATAAAAAGGTAAGGAATATATATGGAAAATGATCAAAACAGAACTAATTTAACCTTGATTATTGTATTAGTTGCTGTAATTATATTAATTTCAATTATGGCTATAACAGATCATATTATAAAGAAACCAAGTGGTAAAGAAAATAATGATGATACTGTTGTTGAACAAAAGAAAGATACATCTGTTGATGATAATTCCGTTGTATATAAAAGTTATAAAATCGGTGATCAAGTTACTTTAATAGATTCTAGTAGTTGGCACGTTATAAAAGATACGTCAACAAGTGAAGAAAATGTGACCTTATTAAAAGATGATAAGATTGATACAGAACTAAAAAAAGATGAAATTGATAACTTTTTAAATACAACTTATATGAAGATATTAAAAGATAATTTAAGTGCTTTATCAACAGATATAAAAGAAGTAAGATTAATAAATACTGAAGATATTAAGAATATTACTGGATTAAATACAATCGAATTAGACACAACTATAGAAAATGTAGATTGGTTATACACTGAAAAAACAGTTATTGGTTCAACATCCTCCAATAATCTTCCACTATGTATAGGTAAACATGATGAATTAGAAGCTGGAAAATTATCAGAAGTAACAGCTGAAGAATTGTTACCATTAAGACCAGTTATTACAATTTCCAAAGATTATATTAGAGGTTAAAAATATGGATATCTATTATAGTAGATTATCCTTTTTTTTAATATAATATAGTGAAGGGGGAAATTAATCTATGTATTATGGATATGGATATCCCGTATGTTATAATCAGGGATACAACAACGATGGTTTTGGCTCTAGTTGGTTATGGATAATTATAATATTATTTATTATATTCTTCATATTTGGAGGATTCAACTCTAGAGGAAACTATAACTAAAAAAGGGACTAATTGCTAGTCTCTTTATTTTTTATTGATTTTAAAGTTGTAATGTGCTAACATATATTACCAATAAGAGGTGATTTTAATGAAATATGATGGCTACTATTTAGTAGAAGTATTAATACCAGAAACATTTTCTTTAACAATGAAAATGGGATCAACCAATTACTATCTATGTACTAAAAAAGGTGATACTTTTTATGACGTTGGTACTAATGATTCTTATTGTATAAACTCTGGATATGGAAAATCAGAAGTATTAGGTTGTATGCCGTTATCTGAATTTTACAATAGATTAGGATTAAAAAGAAGAAGTGCTAAAAAAAGTTCTGAAAGCAGTGAAGCATACAAACTAGTAAAAGAACATAAAAAAGTATTAAAGAAAATAAATAATAAACCTATTATTAAATAACATGTAAAAACCTCTGGTATCTCAGAGGTTTCTTTATATTATAAAGGATAGATTTTTATAATTCATCATATTCAGCTTGAGCTTCTAAAGCTTCTAAAAATGAAAGTTTAGCTTCATCTACTGCAACTAAAGCAAGAGCAATACAATCTGATGTATATTCCAATCTATCATCAATATATTTTTCTAGTTTTTCCTTATTTCTAGATTCTTTTTTATCTTCCAACTTAGCCTTAGCTTCATTAATATTTTCTTGAATTTTATTTAAGTGTTTAGCAAATAATCTTTTATCATCGCCCTGTTTCTTTTCTAAGTTTTTCTTAGCTGTATTTAAATTACTCTTTGCACTTTCTATTTTATCTTCTAAGTCATCTTTAACATACATTCCCTTAATAATAACTGTATCAGTAGAATCTTTTAACTTTTCATTAATTTTATTAAACTCATCATTAATTTTATTAATTTTTTCTAATCTTTCTTTTTCATTCATATATATCTTCCTATCATCCTTAGTATAAATTAAATATATTTATTTATATTTAAATTGCATCACAATCTTTTAATAATTTTTCTATTTCAGTACCACGTACTTTTTTTAGTACTGCTTTTAAAGCTAATCTTTCTTCAAAACTTAAATCCATTTCAGTTAGCTTTTTCCCATCATTTAGCTTTACAGTAGCCTTAATTAAATCTCTAACATCATAAACACTTCCCCAAACTTCAGGTACTCCACGATCAATATTGCATAAAGTATAGACAGCTTCCATTGCTGTACGTATAGAATATTCTGTAGTAAATACAGTATCTCTTGGAGTTTCAGCATATTGTCCCATGAATGCAATATTAACAGAACCCTTTGGTACAACAAGAGGTCTATCACCATATTTTCTTGGTTCAAAGAAAGAAGTGACATATGGCATCATACAAGGTGTAGTATTACATTCCTTTTCTGCTAAAGTCATAATATCTTGTTTAGGAATTCCAATATGATATAACCATTCTGCTGCTAATTCAATTCCACTACATTTATATAAAGGCTTTTCAATAAAGTTACCTTTATCATTCCAACAATTTAGACCATAAATCCAGATTAGACAATCATCTTTTTTCTGATCTTTAAATTGTCCTTGACGATTAATAGTCCAACTAATTAACCAAGAAGAGTCCTTACAAGTAACAATTCCTCCAGTAACGACTTTACCAGATAGGGGATCTCTATGGCAAATTTTTTCAATAGCCTCCAATATCTGTTTGTTAGAAGTTTCAACAGTCCAAGATTCCCAACTTGTTTCTTTAATATCTTTGAAAAACTTTTCAGGGTGACCAAAATCTTTATCTTGTTTAGCTAAATTTTTCCATAACTCAATTGATGGACCTTCACCATTTTTTATCTTAACTTCAGGAGCATGAGTTTGATCACCATATGCACTCTCATCTCCTTGACAACCATTAGTAATAAATACTAAATCATTTTCACTTAATGCAATTGTTTTTTCTTCACCTTTTTCAGTATACTCAATACTCTTAGCTAATTTTTTACCATTACTACAATCACAAACAACATTAGTTACAGTTGTATCAAATATTATTTTTGCCCCAGCATCTTTAATATATTTACATAGTGGTAATATCATAGATTCATATTGATTATATCTAGTAAATCTCAAAGCACTTAAATCAGGTAATCCATCTATATGATGAATATATCTTTGTAAATATAATTTCATTTCCAAAGCACTATGCCATTTTTCAAATGCAAACATTGTTTGCCAATAAATCCAAAAATTAGTCTTATAAAAGTCTTCACTAAATAAATCATCAATAGTTTTGTCCGCAAGTTCCTCGTCAGTTGCCATAAATAGATGTAGTAATTCCTTTTCAGCTTTTTTATTCATTCCATATTTTTTATCAGTATGAGCATCCCTTCCTTGACATTCTGTAACTCTACATAATGAGTAGTTAGGATCTTCTTTATTTACCTTATAATACTCTGAAAATATAGTTTCACCAGGATTATCAATAGAAGGGATAGATTTGAATAAATCCCACATGCACTCGAAATGGTTATCCATTTCTCGTCCACCTCTCATTATATAACCTCTGTTTTTATCAAAAATACCATCACATGAACCACCAGCAATAGGTAAATGTTCAAATATTGTAATGTTTTTACCAGGCATTTGAGCATCTCTAATCAAAAAGCAAGCCGCAGAAAGACCAGCAAGACCACTTCCTACAATATACGCTTTTTTATTATCAATTCCATCAGGTTTAGAAGCTGTCGCAAATGCCTCATAGTTTCCACTTGAATAATACATTTTTATACCTCCAATCATTTATTATGTATTACATTATAATTTTACAAATAAACGAAAGCCTAGTAAAAAGCACAAAAAAACAAATGTCATTATTTTTGACATTTGTATCTATTTGTCAATTTTATATAATTATTTATATTGCCGTCTAATATTAGATTAACTTTATCAATCATTTCATCAACATTATTAGGCATACCAACTTCAATCCAATTAATTATTAAAGCCCCAAGTGCACCTGAATAAAAGAAACATAAAAAATCTTTGTCTTCTTCTTTAATCTTATATTTATTACTTTTCTCATCTATTACATTCTTAATAATTGGCTTTGATTCCCTAAGTATAAAATGTAATAAATAATGCTGTGCTTCACAATTATAAATATTTAAAATCATTTCTTTGTTATCTAAAAAATACTTAAATATATCACGATATTTTTCTATCCAACAATCATCATGTTCTATTTTTACAATTACTTCATTCAAATAAATCCATTTGATAAGGTCATACTTATCTTTAAAATGATTATAAAAAGTTTGCCTTTTTAATCCACACTTATCAGTAATTTCTTTAATTGTTATTTCTGATACATCTTTTTTACTAGCTAAGTTTTTAAAGGCATCTGCTAAAGCTCTTTTCGTAATGTCATTCATAAATATCACCTCGATAACAATAATAATTATATCACAATGATAAAACTTAGTTAAATCTTTACATTTAAATATATTTATGATATAATATGCCTACTTTAAAGAGGGGATTTATATGATTATAAAAAGTAGTGATGTTCATAAATATATGGAAGATAATTTTGAGTACCTAGGTGATGGTTGTGAAGCGGTTGTTTATAGATATGATCAGAATATGGTCGTTAAAGTTTATAAAAATAATGACTTTGAAAGAAAATTAGATGAAGAAACAGCACTAGGACTCATGGAATTAGATACAAAAAGAATATTATTGCCAACAGAAATTATATACGATGAAAATAATGAGATGATTGGTTACAAAAAAGAATATAAAGAAAATTATAATCATGCATTAAAATACATTAGTGGTATTACACTATACGAAGAAATATTAAAACTAAAAGAAGATGCTTATATGCTAGCTTCTAATGGTTACATAATTAGTGATCTACATCGTGATAATATGATTTATGATGGAAAAATTTATTTAACTGATCCAGGAAGTTATGAAAAACTAGAAAATAAAAGAATCAATAATTTTCTATATAATCAAGAATCATTAAATGGACTTATTATAGATGATATTATTGGATTTGAATTAGAACAATCGTTATCCAAGAAAAAAGCAAAAATTATTACTGATGATTTACATAAAGAAAGCGAATTCATTGGTGATGTAATAAAAGATGAGTTGGTAAAATCTAAGAGCCTACATTCATATACAAAATCTCTAGCTAAAAGATATTAACTTGTCTTTTTTTTTGATTTATAGTAAAATGTTACTAGTTTTGAGGTGATAAAATGATCCAAGTAAATAATGTTAGTTTAAAATTTGGAAAAAGAACTTTATTTGAAGATGTTAATATCAAATTTACTAGTGGTAATTGTTATGGCTTGATTGGTGCCAATGGGGCAGGGAAGTCAACATTTTTAAAAATTTTATCTGGAGAGATTGAAACAACAACAGGTGAAGTAATAATGACTAAAGGGGAAAGACTTTCAATTTTAAAACAAGATCACTACCAATATGATGATATGCGTGTTATTGATGTTGTTATTATGGGAAATGAAAGACTTTATAAAATTATTGAAGAAAAAAATGAACTTTATTCCCATACAGAATTTACTGACGAAGATGGAATGCGTCTTGCAAACTTAGAAGCTGAATTTATGGATTTAGACGGTTGGAATGCTGAAGCTGATGCTGCAACACTACTAAATAATCTTGGAGTAAATAGAGACTATCATTACTCACTTATGAAAGAAATTCCAGTTAAAGATAGAGTAAAGGTATTACTCGCAGGAGCATTATTTGGTAATCCAGATATCCTACTTTTAGACGAACCTACAAACAGCTTAGATATTGAAGCAATAAAATGGTTAGAAGAATTCTTAATCAATTTCAACAATACTGTTATAGTAGTATCACATGATAGACATTTCTTAAATAATGTTTGTACACATATCGCTGATATAGATTATGGAAAAATAAAATTATATATTGGTAACTATGATTTCTGGTATGAATCAAGTGAACTACTACAAAAACAAATGAGAGATTCAAATAAAAAGAAAGAAGAAAAAATAAAAGAACTACAATCATTTATTGCCAGATTCTCTGCTAATGCATCTAAATCAAAACAAGCCACATCACGTAAAAAAATGCTAGATAAAATTCAACTAGATGAGATTGTACCATCATCACGTAAATATCCATATATTGACTTTAAGATAGAAAAAGAAGTAGGTAAAGAAATTTTAAAAGTAACAAGCCTAACTAAAGAAATAGATGGTAAAAAAATATTAGATAAAGTCTCATTCAGTGTATTAAAAGGAGATAAGATTGCCTTTATAGCCAACGATGATTTTGTAAAAACAGCTCTATTTAATTGCTTAACATATCAAGATAAAGATTATAAAGGTATGATAGAGTGGGGAAAAACAATTAATTATGGATACCTACCACAAGATAATACAGAATATTTCCAAACTGATAAATCAATCATGGAATGGATTGGACAATTTTATGACATAAAAGATGAAACAGTATTAAGAGGATTCTTAGGTAGAATGTTATTTTCTGGTGAAGATGTTTTCAAAAAAGTTAACGTATTATCAGGTGGAGAAAAAGCTCGTTGTATGTTATCTAAAATGATGTTAGAAGAACCAAATTTCTTAGTTTTAGACGAACCAACTAACCACTTAGATCTTGAAAGTATTACATCTCTAAATAAAGGATTAGAAAACTTTAAAGGTGGAATATTAATGACTACAAGAGACTATGAACTTAATGCCACAGTTTGTAATCGTATTATAGAAATACTACCTAATGGTAAAATTATTGATAGATATATGACATATGATGAATATATCAGTAATGAAGATGTAAAAAAAGTAAGAGAAGAAGCAAGCAAATAATAATATTATAAAAAGTAAAAGTCGTGTGACTTTTTTTCTTTATTTTGGTAAAATATATAATGGAGGAAATAGTTATGAATCAAGAAAAATTAAATATAATGAAAAATAAAGAAGGATTTATCGCAGCCCTTGATCAAAGTGGAGGTAGTAGCGCTAAAACATTAAAAAAATATGGAATATTAGAAAGTGATTATAATACTGATGAAGAGATGTTTGATTTAATCCATGAAATGCGTACCAGAGTAATGACAAGTAAAAGTTTTACAAATGAAAAGATACTTGGTGTAATTTTATTTGAAGAAACAATGAATAGAAAAATATTAAATAAACTTACTTCTGATTATTTATGGGAAGATAAACAAATACTTTCTTTTCTAAAAATAGATAAAGGTCTAGAAGAAGAACAAAACGGAGTACAATTAATGAAAGATATACCTAACTTAACAGAATTATTAAAAAAAGCCCATGATCTAGGTATATTTGGTACAAAAATGAGATCTGTTATTCATTCATACAATGAAACCGGAATAAAGAAAATCGTTAAACAACAATTTGATCTAGCAAAAATTATATATAATAATGGACTTATTCCAATAATAGAACCAGAAGTTTCAATAGATAGTAAAGATAAAGAAAAATGTGAAGAATTATTAAAAAAAGAAGTATTAAGATATCTAGATGAAATAGATTTTGAAGTTATTTTTAAATTTACTATACCAACTATTGATAACTATTATTCTGATATTATAGAAAATAAAAAAGTAATCAGAGTAGTAGCCTTATCAGGTGGATATAAAAGAGAAGATGCTTGTCTAAAACTTTCAAGAAACCACAATATGATAGCAAGTTTTTCTAGAGCTTTATTAGAAAACTTGAAAGTATCAGATACTGATCAAGAATTTGATAGTAAACTTGCAGAATCTATCGATAAAATATATAAAGCATCTATTCAATAAATATAAAAACATGATATACTCTTAGAGGAAGTGAATGATATGAACGAAGAATTTGATATAAAAAAGAAAAGAATTAGTATATTAAAAAACTATGGAGAAAATTTAAGTGATAAAGAATACATAACAAATCCCGCAATTGGTCGTGATGAACAAATAAAGGAAATGATCCTAGTTCTATTAACACCAGATAAATCAGTTGTCTTAGTTGGTAAACCTGGTGTAGGTAAAACTGCCACCGTTGAAGGATTGGCTTATCGTATTCAAAAAGATGTTGTTCCTAATTCATTAAAAAATTATAATGTTATAAAAATTAACACCTCATCACTATTAGGTGTTGATCCCGTTACTGGTGAAGCTAAAGTCAATAACTTAATTGAAGAGTTAAAAAACTATAACAATTTAATATTATTTATAGATGAAATTCATACATTAATGGGTACTAAAGGTGAAGCAATGGATTTTGCTAACATGTTCAAACCAGCTCTAGATCGTGGTGATATAAAAGTTATAGGTGCCACAACTACAGAAGAATATGAAAGATATGTTTTAAGAGATAAAGCCTTTGTTAGACGTTTCCAAAAAGTAGAAATATTTGAACCAACTAGAGAAGAAAATATAGCTATTTTAGTAGGAACATTACCAAAAATGGAAAAAAGAACAGGAGTCAAAATGTCATACTCACCATTTATTCAACAAAGAATAATGGAATTTATTACAGATATTACAAGTGAATATAAAAGAATATATGAAATTGGTTCAAGATATCCAGATGTTTCTCTAACTCTAGTACAAGAAGCATTCTCTAACGCCTTATTTGATAACCGTGATCATGTTAATATCTTAGACTTTAGAAAGGCAATTGAATCAAGTAAAAACATATATCAAGATGTAATAAAAAAAGAACTACCACACTTTGATGAAATCTTTGTAGATGAAATAGAAGAAGTACATAAAAGTGAACAATCTCCATATGAAAGATTAGATGGATAATAATATGATAAAGAATATTATTTACTCAATTAGTATACTTTCACTTTGTTTCATCACTTATTTAAGTGTTCAAATGTTACCAATAATAGTTCAATCAGGTTGGCAAGGAAACATATTCATAATATCAACACTATTATTATTTATTGCTGAACTCTTTACTCTTATATCTAAAGTATCTCCTAAAGAGTTATATTCTTATAATATATTTATAATTATTTTAGCAATGTATTTAAGCTTAGTTTATTATAAAATCTATAGCATTAATCCAACTTCAACATCTCTATACTATGATGTAGATATTAGTTTTTGTAAAAATAACTATCTAACTATTTCCATAGCCTTTTTTATGACAATTTGTCACTTATATTTGTTAAGAAAAGATAAAAATGTGTAATCTTTTCTTTTTTTGTTGTATTATAATTATAATGGAGGTATATATATGTGTGGAATTATAGGATATATAGGTAAAAATAAAGCTATTAATGTATTAATTAATGGTTTAGAAAAAATGGAATATAGGGGATATGACTCTTCAGGTGTTTGTTTATATAGTAAAGACAAAATAGATATAATAAAAAGTATCGGAAAAATCAGTAATCTTAAAGAAAAAATAAATTATGATGAAACATCTTCATATACAAGAGGAATAGCACATACAAGATGGGCTACTCATGGTGGAGTAACTTTAGAAAATGCCCATCCACATAAACAAGGAAAAGTAATTGTTGTTCATAATGGTATAATAGAAAATGCTAAAGAATTAAAAGAACAACTAAAAACAAAAGGATATAAATTTTATTCTGATACTGACACAGAAGTGATTGCGGCCCTACTAGACTATTATTTAGAAGACGATATTTTAAAAACAATAGAAAAAGCAAAACAAAAATTAATTGGTTCCTATGCTTTAGGGATAGTTATAGAAGGTATAGAAGATGAGCTGTATATAGTAAAAAAAGACTCACCATTAATTATTGGAATAGGTAATGGTGAAGTTTTCTTTGCTAGTGACATAGTAGCAATTAACTCTTACACTAATAACTTTATATTTCTTTCTGAAGGAGAGGTAGGAATACTAAAAGAAGATAAGGTAGAAGTATATAAAGATTTCATAAAACAAGAAAAAAAAGTAAAAACTATTAATGTATCAAATGATAGTCATGATAAAAATGGATTTGCCCATTATATGTTAAAAGAAATAAATGAAGAACCAGTCTTATTAGAAAATATGTTACAACCATTTTTAGAAGATATTAACTTATTACCAGATATATCATCATATGATGCTATTCATATCGTTGGTTGTGGATCAGCACTATATGCTGGTATGGTATTTAAGTATCTATTAGAAGAGATAGCAGGGTGTAATGTTTTAATTGAAGTAGCAAGTGAATATAGGTATCGTAGAATAAATTATGACAAAAAAACATTAGTTATTTTGATATCTCAATCAGGAGAAACAGCAGATACAATAGCAGCTATGAGATTTGCCAAGAAAAATAATGCAGATACTTTAGCAATCGTTAATGTAGAAAACTCAACTATTGCCAAAGAATCAGATAAAGTATTATTTATAAAAGCAGGTGTAGAAGTCGCAGTCGCTACGACAAAAGCATACATCTTACAAACAGCTTTGTTATCTTTAATTGCTCTTAAACTATGCTATGATAAAGGAATAATTAAAGATATAGAAAAATACTTAGATGAATATAAAACTATTCCAAAACTAATTAAAGAAACTATTGATAAAGAAGAAAACTATAAAAAAATAGCTAAAGAAATATATAATAGTAAAGATGCTTTCTTTATAGGAAGAAAAATTGATTATGCATACTCACTAGAAGGAAGTTTGAAATTAAAAGAAGTTTCTTATATCAATGCCTCAGCTTATCAAGCAGGAGAATTAAAACATGGAACAATTTCCTTAATAGATAATAATTCAGTAGTCTTTGGTATCTTAACTGACGAAGAAATAATTCCAAAAACACTATCTAACATAATAGAAACTGAAGCAAGAGGTGCCAATGTAATAGTAATTACAAATGATAAAAAAATAGATTATAAAAATAAAATATTAGTTCCGAAAGTAAGCTATTTTACGCAAGGATTACTAGTTATACCAACCATGCAACTAATTGCTTATTACACAGCATTACTTAAAAATTGTAGTATAGATCAACCTAAAAATTTAGCTAAATCAGTAACTGTAGAATAAAAAATGTATAAATAATAAAAAAACTCTCAATATATTAATGGGAGGAAAAATTATGAAATTTAAAAAAATTATAATTATGTTAGTTATAGGCTTATTTATCTTTGCAGGTTGCAGCGACACTACAAATACACCAAGTAAAAAGGTAGAGGATTTTCTAGCAAAGTATCAAAACCAAGATAAAGATGTCTTAACTCAGTTAGAATTAACACTAGATAGTGATACAACTATGGATGCTGAACAAAAGAAAGATTACAAAGCTCTTATGACTAAACAATATCAAAATCTATCTTATAAAATTACAGACGAAAAACAAGAAAATGATACTGCAACAGTAGAAGTTGAAATAGAAGTATATGACTATGCTACATCTATTACTAAATCAAAAGAATATTTCGATAAACATAAAGATGAATTTGTAAAAGATGAAAGCGATGATGCAGCTACTAGTAAAGCATATATTGACTATAAGATAAAAGAAATGAAAGATGTTACAGATAAAACAACATATCAAATTACTTTTAATTTAACTAAAACTGACGGTGAATGGACTATTGATGATATCACTGATGCAGATAGACAGAAATTACACGGACTATATTAATAGTCCTTTTTTTTCTAAAATAATAATTGCAATTTAAAAAATAAACAAGTATAATTAGTATGAAAATATAGAGTAGGAGGACCTAGAAGATGAAAAAGAATAAAGAAAATTTCGCAGAAAGAAATAAAAAACAGTTATTGGTAATAGCCCTAGCTTTAGTATTACTTTTAGGAGGTACATATGCATGGTTAACATTAACTTTAAATGGTACTAAGAAAGTAAGAATAGAAGCAGGAACATTGTCATTAGTTCTAGATGAAGGAAATGCAATTAATGTAGAAGATTCTGTACCAATGTCAGATATAGATGGATTGGCAACAACACCATATACATTTTCATTACAAAATAATGGTAATGTAACAAGTGAATATACAATCTATTTAGATGATGCATCAATTGATAGTGCAGATGTAAGATTTGATGATAGTGCATTAAAATATAGTTTAAAGAAAAATGAAGGAACAACAACTACAGCACTTTTATCAACATTGAAAGATTCTAGTGATAAAAGAGTATTAGAATCTGGAACAATAGAACCAGGTGTAACAAATACTTATTCTCTAAATTTATGGATAAAAGATGATGCAACAAATGATGATGTACAAGAAACAAAAGAAGATAATTCAGTAGTAGGAAAAGTCTTTGCAGGAAAACTTAGAATAGAAGCAAGCCAAATAAAAGAGTAGGAGAATAGAAATATATGAGAGAAAAGAAAACACAAAGTATACCAAAGCAATTATTTGCATTAGCTTTTGTACTAATAGTCTTAGTTGCAGGAAGTTATGCGTGGTTAACATTAACAATAGATAAAACTAATACAAATGTGTTAAGAGCGGGTACACTATCTTTAATACTTGATGATACAACAAGTGGTGGAATAAAGTTAGAAAAAGCAGTACCAATATC
>ERZ773139.148-NODE-148-length-94066-cov-23.689185_pt1 | contig 94066 bp, 100 predicted proteins | sample MGYA00580854_ERZ773139 | MGnify/ENA primary metagenome ERZ773139 (study PRJEB29015, sample SAMEA2737809) | human gut metagenome | biome: human gut; feature: human-associated habitat; material: faeces | place: China | collected 2012 ...
GTAAGTCAAGAAGAAATTATAGATGAACCTGTCATAGAAGAAGAAAACCAACCTGAAAAAATTAATTATATAGCAGTTCTTGAAATACCAAAAATGAACTTAAAAAGAGGTTTAGTTGATAGAAATAGTTGGAGAAATAATGTTAATTATAATATTCAAATATTAAACAGTTCTGATATGCCAGAAGTTGAAAATGGTAATTTCATTTTAGCAGCTCACTCTGGAAATAGTGTAGTTTCTTATTTTACTAACTTAAAATATATGGATAAACAGGATCTTGTTTATCTTTTTTATAATGGACAGAAATTAACTTATAAAGTTGTAGATATGTATGACATTGAAAAAACAGGTAAAGCAAAAATAGTAAGAAACAAAGATAAGAATACTCTTACATTAATTTCTTGTCGTAATGGAACTAACTATCAAATAGTAGTTATTTGTGAATTGATAGAGAAGGAGGTGATGTGATGGAAAAAAACAATTTATCTAATATTGTAAAAGTATTAGAGAAAATTTTTGATATTGGATTTTGTGATGAAAAGGCAATATTAAAAATGCAATTAACAGATATTTCTAAAATTAAAAATGGATTAAGTTCACAAGAAATATCAATTTTAATTGGTTTACAAGAAGCAATTAAAAATAAAGAATTAATACCATTTTTAAGTGGTAAAAAAATGACAAAAACTAATGATGAAATTAAAAAAGAAAGGTAAGTGATATTATGTTGAATCAGATAGTTTTAGTAGGAAGATTAACAAAAGATTTAGAAGTGTTAAAAGGAGAAAATGACAAAAAATATGCAAGAATAACTTTAGCAATTCCAAGAAGTTATAAAAATTCAGAAGGCGTTTATGATACTGATTTTGTAGATTGTATCATTTTTGATCATATTGCTGAAAATGTAGCCCATTATTGCAAAAAAGGTGATATAGTTGGCGTTAAAGGTAGAATAGCTACTGATATTAATGATGATAAGGAGAAAACAACATCAATAATTGCAGAAAAAGTAACATTTCTATCAGCAAGATCACAAAATCAAAAAGAAGATAATGAACAAGAAAGGTAGTGATATTATGAGTAATTATTCAAATAGGATTCCACCAATTAAAATAGAACTAAGTAAAGAAAATTTTAATAATTTTATTCAATTTTTAACAGAATTAACAAATTCAGAGAATCAAGAAGTAAAAGAAATTACTACTAAGATAAAAGATAAATTATTAAAATATAGTGTTCCACAAACAGCAGAAGATGGAACAAAAAAAGTAAGCATAAGATTTTATATGTCTGAATCATCTGAAATTATTAATCAATTTATAAATACATTAAAAATGTATAGTGAAGTAGATTATTATTCAGTTTTAGAAAAAGTAAGAGAATCATATAAAAATTCTAATAACTCAGGAGTGTAAGTTTTAAACAACACTCCTTTAGTTATAAAAAATAAAGTCTTTTAAAATAGAAATGCCAGAAAAAATTTTACACATTTGTTACATTTTATTATAATTTATATAATTTTCTTGCTAGGAGGAAAATTATGCAACTAAAAAAAATAACTGAATATAATGTAAAATTATTTCGTGAAAAGAAAGGATTATCTCAGGAAGAACTATCAAGACTAATTGGAAAAAATGATAAATTTATTTCAAATTTGGAAAATGGAAAATATATTAGAGCTGTTAATATAAATGTTTTAAATTTAATTTCAAAACAATTAGATATTAAAGTAAAAGATTTATTTGATGATATAGTTGAGGAGAGTGAATATAATGAACGATAATCAAGAAAAGGACATAGAAAAATAAAATGTCCTTTTTTTATACAAAAGAAACAATCGAAAAAGCAAAAAAAATTGATTTATTAACCTATCTTCAAAATTTTGAACCAGATGAGTTAGTAAGGTTTTCTAGGGATACATTTTGTACAAAGGAACACGACAGTTTAAAAATTAGCAATGGAAAATGGTATTGGTTTTCACGAGGTTTTGGTGGTTATAATGCTTTAGATTATTTAATGAAAGTAAAAGATCTTTCCTTTATGGAAGCAATGGAAAAATTAGTTGGTACAGATGATTTAATTGTTACTAATAATAACAATGTAAAGGAACAGGAAAAAATATCAAGACTAATTCTTCCTGAAAAAAATGATAATGAAAATAAAGTTATTGAGTATTTAATGAAAAGATGTATTGATTTAGAAATCATATTAGATTGTATAAATGATGATCTTATTTATGAAACAAAAGAAAATCATAATGTAGTTTTTGTTGGAAAAGATTTTAATAATAATCCAAGATATGCTGGTATTAGAGCAACAAATGAAACAAGATTTATGTATGATGCAGCAGGTAGTGATAAAGAATTTTCTTTTAGAATTCTATCAGAAAAGAAAAATGAAGTATTACATATTTTTGAAAGTTCTATAGATTTATTAAGTTATGCTACAGTATTAAAAATGTGTAACAAAAATTATAAAGATGAAAATTTAATAGCACTTGCAGGAGTTTATCAACCATCAAATGATAAAGAAAAAACTAAAATTCCATTGGCAGTAGATTCTTTCCTTAAAAAAAATAGATACATTAAAAGAATATTTTTACATTTAGATAATGATGATGCAGGAAGAAGGGCAACAGAATATTTAAAAAATATTTTGAAAACTAATTATGAAGTAATTGATGGTAAACCTTTTTATGGAAAAGATTGGAATGATTTTTTAAAAGAACTTATTAATCAAAACTCTAAAAAAAAAGAAAAAAATACAATAGAAAGTAGGTAATAAAATGGATAAAATATATGATGTAGAAGTAAAACTAATTAATAAATTATCAAAAAAAGTAGTAGCAAGTTCAGGAGATGAAGCTATTGATAAAATGGAAAAACAATTAGAAATTTATGATATAATTGATAAAGATATAAATGAATATTATGAAATTTCTTCAGTTGAGTCAGATGAAAAAGAGATTCTAAAAGAAGAAGAAAACGAAGAAGAAATTATAATAATTTTCCCAGAGTTTTGATGGGAAAATTGGAATAGCCAGCTCTGAATTTGTCCTCCCACAAATTCAATATAGGGTAAAACCCCAATCCCCAAAATATTATAATTTTTACAAAAGTATTTTAAAAGAATTAATATTATGATAAAATGTATTCATAAGCGTAAGCTTTATTTTAGGAGGTTAAAAAAATTATGAAGAAATCAGAAATGTTATCAGTAATTGCTGAAAAATCAGGAGTTACAAAATCAGTAGCTGAAAAAGTATTTAATGCTACATTTGATACATTTAAAGATGAATTAAAAAAAGGAGAAAATGTTTCAGTATCACAATTTGGAACATTTAAAATATCTGAAAGAAAAGCAAGAAAAGGTCGTAATCCAAGAACTGGAGAAGAAATTAGTATTGCAGCAAGTAAGTCAGTAGCTTTTAAAGCAGGATCTGATTTAAAAAAAGAAATAAATAAATAATAAATAGAAGAAATAAGAATTATAAAGATTAACTATGCGTTAATCTTTTTTTGATGGGAAAAGAAAGGAAAAATTAGTATGAGTGAATTATTATTTTTTGTGTTAGGCATTATCATTGGAGGTTTATCAGCAACTGTTATAATGTGTTGTTTACAAGTTAATAAAATAAATGATTTTGAAGCTGAAATAAAAAAGTTAAAACAAAATTGTAATGAGGAATTAAATGAGAACTAGAAATATAAAAAAACAAGTTTGGTTAAATAAAGAAGAAGCTACAAAATTAAAAAATAAATCTAAAAAGGTTGGACTCAATGAATCAACTTATATTAGATATTGTATTAATGAGTATCCGATAAGAGAAAAACCTGATGAACAATTTTACGATTATCTAAAACTTTTGAGAAATATTAGTAATAATATAAATCAAATTGCAAAAAGAAATAATGCAACAGGAATTTTGGATATATCATCTTATCAAAAAGAACAAGAAAAATTAGATGATTTTATTTTGAAAATAAAAAAGACATATTTATATCCAAAAACTGAAAAATAAAATGGCTACTACTGGATTATGGAAAATTGCTAGTAGGCTTGATAAAGTTATAGATTATATTGGTAATGCTGAGAAAACACATAATGAAGAATTTTTAAAAGAGTTGCACAATGTAATAGATTATGCAAAAGCAGATTATAAAACAGAAAAACAATATTATGTGTCAGCATTAAATTGTGGAGTAGATACAGCTTTTACAGAAATGATACAAACAAAAAATGGTTTTGGTAAAACTAATGGCATATTAGGTTATCACGGTTTTCAATCATTTAAAGAAGGTGAAGTAACTCCAGAAATGGCACACGAAATAGGTGTAAGACTTGCTGAAGAAATGTGGGGAGATAGATTTGAAGTAGTTATAAGTACACACTTAAATACAAATCATATTCACAATCATTTTGTTGTTAATTCTGTTTCATTTAAAGATGGTAAAAAATATTATGATAAAAGAGAAACACAAGCAGAGATAAGACATATTTCAGATTCACTTTGTGCTGAATATGGACTTAGTGTATTAGAGGAAAAACCTTGTCGTAATAGTAGAATAAATTATGCTAATTATTATAAGGGTGTAGTAGCAAGATCAACATATCACTCAACATCAAAAATTGATATAGATCTGGCTATAGGACAAGCTTATGATTATAAAGATTTTCTTAATTTATTGAGAAATATGAATTATGAAATAACTTGTAGATATGGCAAGTTAAGTGTTAAAAGACCACCATATAAAAGAAATATAAGAATTGAAAGAAGTTTTGGTGAAGAATATAGCATCGAAAATATTATTAAAAGAATCAAAACTACAACAATGATAAGAGATCCATTTCCAGAAGCAAAAAATGTATATAAAAAATTTATAAGTAAGTCAGAGTATAAAAAAAATAAAGTTGGTGGAATATATGGACTTTATTTATATTATTGTTATTTGCTAAAAATTTTCCCACAAGAATATCCAACTAAGAGAATTCCACCCTCAATTAGAGCAGATGTTAAAATAATGGATCAAATATCTGAAGAAACTAGGATGTTAAGTGAGAAAAAAATTAAAACTTATGATGAACTTAAAGAATATAAAAATTCATTAGAAAATAATTTATCTAAAATTATTGATAAAAAAGAGGATCTGTGGAAATTAGAAAAGAAAGTTAATACTCCAGATAAAAAAGAAAGTATTAAACAAACAATTTTAGAATTAAATATGGAAGCAAATTCTTTAAGAAAAGAAATAAAATTATGTTCTGGCGTAGAAGAAAGACTTTCAGTAATGTTATCAAAAGTATCCGAAATAGATAAAGAAGAAGTACCAGATCTAATTTCTAAAATGAATTTAAAATCAGATAAGAAGGAGGATGAAAAAAATGAACACATCAAGTGATGCAGCTGAATCAACAGTAAGGATGTGTATGCAAGGTATAGAAATTGCAGCAAAAATAACAGGTTCAGGAGCAAAAAATGTAACTGTATTATTATATACAATATTAAAAAATCAAAAACAAACAAAAGGTAAAACATCATTAACTAATATGCTTAAAACGAATAAAGAACTTAAAGTCTTTTCATTAAAAGAAGAAGATTTAAAGAAATTTACTGAAGAAGCAAAAGGATATGGTGTTTTATTTTGTGCTTTAATAAATAGAAAACACAAAAGTAATGATGGTTTAGTAGATATAATGGTTAGAGCTGAAGATGCATCTAAAATTAACAGAATTATAGAAAGGTTTAAATTGTCAATCGTTGATACAGCAAGTATTAGAAGTGAAATATCAAAATCAAAAGAACCTAAAGAAAATGATATTGAAGTGAGTATTGAAGATAAGCTAGTTAACGAAATGTTATCTAAGCCAATTCAAAAAGAAAATAATGAACAATCAAACCCCTATTTAGCTCAGACAGAAAAAGACCCTCTGTCCGAGACTTTATCAAAGAACAAAATGCCTTTAGAGGAGGGTGCTAAAAAGATTGAAAAGCCTTCTGTTAGAGAAGAAATAAAACGCATAGAACAAGAACAAAAAGAAAAATCTAAATTAGATGACTCTAAAGAAACAGTTAAAGTTTCAAAAAATAGGGAAACAAAACATACTCATCCCAAAAATAAAAAGAAAAAAAATAAAGAAAGGAGAATTTGAATTTGAATATAGATGAAATATTAGAAACTGATTTTCAAGAAAATAATTTTCAAAAAGACTTTAATAAAGAAAAATGGATTAAAGAAAAAAATGGGGAAAGAAATAAAGTTTATTCATTAATTGATAAAACATCTTTAAAAATAGTACAGGATAGTGAAATGTTTAAAGGTTATTTGAATATTCAGAGTCGATTTGATAAATATTCTGTTGCTAATGGATTATTAATATATGCACAAATGCCAAGTGCTACTCAATTAAGAGAATATTCCGAGTGGAAAGCAATACCTAATCTCTTTTTTAACGATAATAAAAATAGTATATTATTATTAAAAAAAGATAGAAAAAATACTATGCAATTTGTAGTATATAAAATGTTTGATATATCTCAAACAAATATGCCACAGAAACAAACACATTCAAAAGTTTTAGATGATCGGATTTTATTGAAAGCATTTATTCACGAAAATCCTACTGAGATTAAAGTTGTGGATGAGTTAACAAGTGGATTATTTGTAGAACTAAATGATGATGATAATATTCTGTATATACAAAGGGGAGCAGATCCTAGAGAGATATATCAAGGGATTGTAAGAGAAATTTCCAAAGTATCATTTGAAACTGATGATCCTAGCATTGCTTCCTTTAAAGCAAAGTGTACATCATATATTGTTTGTAAAAAATATGGTATAGATGTAACAAACTATAGTTTTAATGATATTCCAAAAGAATTTAAAAATTTATCTTCAAGAGAGATAAGAAAAGAATTAGAGGAAGTTAAAGATGCAACTGAAGAATTTAATAGTAGGATTAATAGTTCTTTAGAATCTGCTTTTAAACATCTAAAAAATAAAAGTTATGAAAGATAGGAGGAAATATTTATGAAAGATAAAATAGAATTGGATAAATATGAAACTGGAATTTTAATTAATTCTTTAAATTCATTTAGAAATGAACAAATAAATCTAAATAAATCACCTGATATTTTAGAACCTATTAATAATTTGTTGCTTAAATTAATGGATTTTTATGAAAAAAAAACCAACTATGTAAAATGTTTGAGGAAAGATAATTATATAAGGTAATGAATAATAATAAAAAAAATAGAAAAATCATAATAATTCTAGGTATTATACCGACAATTTGGTTTTCTCTTTTAATTTCTCCATCATTAAATGGTGGTTTTCCACAGGTTATTAAAAATATTCCACTTATAATTGACAATCCATTTAAGATAACTTGGTGTGAAAATAGTTTAAAAGGGATATTTATTTTTATAATTGTTTATATCTGTATAGTTTGTTTTTATTTATCCACAAGAAAAAATTACCGAAAAGGTGAAGAACACGGTTCAGCTAGGTGGGGAAATATAAAAGAGGTAAATAAAAAATATTTTCAATCACCTTCTGTAAATAATAAAATATTAACACAAAATGTTAGTATTGGATTAAATGCTAAAAAACATAGAAGGAACTTAAACACTTTAGTATGTGGTGGATCAGGTGCAGGAAAAACAAGATTTTTTTGTAAACCTAATGTGTTACAAGCAAATACATCATTTGTAATATTAGATCCTAAGGGTGAAATAGCACGAGATACAGGAACTTTATTAGAAAAAGAAGGTTATGAAATTAAAGTATTAGACTTAATTAATATGGAAAAAAGTCATTGTTATAATCCATTTGTATATTTAAAAACGGATAATGATGTTCAAAAATTAGTAACTAATTTATTTAAGTCAACAACTCCAAAAGGATCATCATCAAGTGATCCATTTTGGGATACGGCAGCTTCTATGTTGTTATTAGCACTTATTTTTTATTTAAAATATGAAGCTCCAGATAATGAACAAAATTTTACAATGGTAATGGAAATGTTAAGAGCAGGGCAAATAGAAGATGAAGATAGTCCTATTCCAAGCACATTAGATATTCTCTTTAATAATTTAGAATTAAAGAATCCAAATCATATAGCAGTTAAGTATTATAAAGATTATCATAGTGGTTCAGCTAAAACATTAAAGTCAATTCAAATAACTCTTGCTTCTAGGTTGGAGAAATTTAATCTGGAAAGTTTATCAGCACTAACAATTACTGATGAATTAGATCTTCCCAGTTTGGGAGAAAAGAAAACAGCACTTTTTGCTATAATTCCAGATAATGACACATCATTTAATTTTTTAATTAGTATTTTATATACACAGTTGTTTCAACAATTATTTTATGTTGCAGATCATAAGTACAGAGGTTCTTTGCCAATCCCTGTACATTTTTTGATGGATGAGTTTGCAAATGTAAGTTTACCGGATGATTTTGACAAAATATTAAGTGTTATGCGTTCAAGATCTGTTTCTGTAAGTATAATTCTTCAAAATCTAGCACAATTAAAGGCATTATTTGAAAAACAATGGGAATCAATAGTTGGTAATTGTGATGAATTTTTATATTTAGGAGGAAATGAACAATCCACACATAAATATGTATCTGAACTCTTAGGTAAAGAAACAATAGATATAAATACCTATGGTAAAAGTAAGGGTAGAAATGGCAATTATTCGATTAACTATCAATTAAGTGGCAGAGAATTAATGACACCTGATGAAGTAAGATTGTTAAATAATGATTATGCAATTTTATTTATAAGAGGTGAAAAACCTATTATAGATTTAAAATATGACATATTAACACATCCAAATATTAAATTAACTCCAGATGATAAGGGTAAACCTTATGTTCACGGTAGTACATCAAATGCTATTGCAACAATAAATTTTGATGTAGTTAATAATGATTATAAATATGATGAAGTAAAAGAAATAGAAACTGATTATGAACTATTATCAATAGAAGAAATAGAAGAATATTTGAAAGAGAGGTAAGAATATGAAGAAAAAAGAAAATTCAATCGAAAAAAAATTAAAGAAAGGCTATAAATATTATACATTGGCAATCTTAGTAGGATTAGTAACTATTGGAGGAGCAACAAATGTACTAGCAGCTGATGATCCTATTTCCGTTGTAAATAATTTATCTAATTTTATTTTTAGTTTAACAAGAGCATTAGGTTTAATTATAACTGGATATGCTGTAGTCCAAATTGGTCTATCATTTACTAGCCACGATCCAAGTCAGAGAGCAAACGGATTTATGTTTGTAGCTGGTGGATTAATTATTACATTTGCTAAAGAAATATTAGATTTAATATCAAAATAGTTTAACTAGGAGGTGTAGAACTTGTCAAAAAATTGGGTAGTACAAAATATCCAAAATGCACTCGATACGTGGAACGGAAAATTGGGTGAAATATGGAGTTTAGTAACACAATCACCTCAAACTTTTAAAGGTGGAACGATTTATAATGTTATTACAACGATAAATGGAGCAATGCAGGCAATAGGATTTGCACTTCTTGTTTTATTTTTTGTTGTAGGAGTAGTAAAAACCTGTAGTTCATTTTCAGAAATAAAAAAACCAGAACACGCTTTAAAATTATTTTTAAGGTTTGCAATAGCTAAAGGCGTTGTAACTTATGGATTACAATTAATGATGGCAATATTTAATATAGCTCAAGGTATAATTTCAACTATAATTAAAACTTCTGGTATAACACAAGGTGGAGGAGCTACTATCCCTCAGGAAATGGTACAAGCAATAGAAAATTGTGGATTTTTTGAGAGTATCCCACTTTGGTCTGTTACATTAATTGGAGGTTTAGTTGTAACTGTGTTATCATTTATAATGATCTTAACAGTATATGGAAGATTTTTTAAATTATATTTATATATTGCTATAGCACCAATCCCACTTTCTACAATAGTAAGTGAACCTACTCAAAATGTTAGTAAGAGTTTTCTTAAATCATTTTGTGGAGTATGTTTAGAAGGTGCAATCATTGTTTTGGCGTGTATTATATTTTCACTCTTTGCTTCAGCAGCACCAGTTGTCGATACAAATGCAGCTACCGTAACAATGGTTTGGAAATATATTGGAGAATTGGTCTTTAATATGCTTATATTAGTTGGTACAGTAAAAGTATCCGATAGAGTAGTAAGGGAGATGATGGGATTATAATGCAAAAAAATAAGACTAGAGAAATGCTTATAAAAATGTATTTAGATTCTTTGAAAGAGGACAAAATGCCTTTTCATAAATCTTGGAATACTCTTGAAAATAGAAATGGTATTACTAATAAGAGATATAGAGGTGAAAATTCTTTATTATTATCATTAATTTCAGAAAATGAAAAATACTCTGATCCAAGATGGTACACATTTTTACAAATAAAAAATAAGGGTTGGAAATTAAAGGATGCTAAAAATAAAGGAGTACCAGTAGAGTTTTGGAGTTGTTATGATAAAATAAGAAAAAGAAAAATAGAATATTCAAAATATCAAGAAATTATAGATGAATTTCCTGAAAGAAAAAAGGATTTTTCTATAATAAGAGAAGTAAGTTATGTTTATAATGCTAAATATATTGAAGGGTTACCAGAATTTAAAATAGATTATCAAGATAAAAAAATCGAAATACCTAAGTATATATCAAATATTTTTCATAATTTAAAAATATCATATAAAGAAGAAGGAAATGAAGCTTATTATGATGTTGCTAATGATACAATAACATTACCACCATCAACGCGTTTTGAAGATAAATATTCATATTATGCAACACAGCTTCACGAACTAAGCCACGCAAGCGGTTCAAAAAATAGATTAAATAGACAGATAGAAAATAAATTTGGTACAGAAGATTATGCAAGGGAAGAATTGATTGCTGAAATTGGTTCTTCTTTTTTGATGTCTAAATTAAATATAAAAGTAGGTAGTAAACATTATAATAATCATAAATGTTATATACAATCGTGGATAAGAATTTTAGAGGATAATCCTAATGAATTATTTAAAGCAATAAATGAAGCAAATAAAGTATTTGATTATTTAGATAAAAATAGTGTAATTAAAATTAAAGATAAAGAAAGGTAAGTGATATTATGAGAAAACAATATGATGATTTTACACAATTAAAATTAAAGGATATGAGTAAGACAATTAGTGATATGACATATAAATACATTAATCCAGATACTCAAACTCCCACTATAGTTCCAGCAGGACACTATGAAAATATATTAAATCAAATAACAGAAAAATATATGGAGGAAGTTACAAGTAGGCAATTTTTATCAGTAATGTACAATCAATTATCTTCATTAAAAAAGGAAGATGAAAAGTATTTTTATCAAGCCTTATTATGTATAGATATGGGAATTAACCCAAAAGATCTAAGAATTAATGAACAGATTGCTTTAACTTATACAAATGAGTATATAGGTGAAAAACAACAAGAAGAAAAGAAAAATTTTCATTTATTAAGTGAGGATATTGTTGAAACTTATGAACAATTAAAAAATGATCCAGAGTTTCAATCAAAAATTATAAGAGAATCTGATAGATTAGAGCGTCAAGAAGATCAAATGTTTCGTAATAGAAATTATGATTCAAGAGATGAGAGGTAGATTATGAATAATAAAGAAAGTTTAGAAAAAGTAGAATTAAATATTTATCATAATTTATGTGATATATCAAAAGTTTGTAGAAAATTCTTCTATGAAAGACAATTTGATGGTTTAGGAAATATACCATACAATAATATTAAACAAATATTTAACTATACCAAAAGTTTAACTGAAAATATGAAGACAAGAGAAAAATATATTAAACTAATTTGTGAGGAAAATAATGGAAGTAAAAATAAATAAGGAAATTAGAAAATTTAGTGAATCTATATTTTTTGGATTATCATTAAGACAATTTATATTTTCAGTAATTGCTTGTTTAATGGCAATAGTAATTTATTTTTTATTGCATGGTAAAGTTAATGAAGAAGTAGTTTCTTGGGGTTGTATTTTAGGTGCAGCCCCTTTTGCTGCTTTAGGTTTTATAACTTATAATGGATTACCAGCTGAAAAAATCTTTTATAAGTATTATAAAATCAAAATTTTTAATACCAAAAAAATTAGTATTTAAACCCACTAATTACTATTATAAATTATTAGAGTTAACATATAGAAAACTAGAGAAGGAAGGATTAAAGTGAAAAATTTTATAGTTTCAAAAAAGGTTTAAGATATAATATCAATTACTAGATTATAGGAAGTTGGTATTTTTTATAGAGTAAGTTCTATGATTACAAATAACAAACTATTAAATAAAGTAAAAAATAAGGAGGAAAAACGTTATGGAAGATTGTTTTGAACTTTATAATAAAAAAGAAATAGAAAAATTAATTAAAGAACAGGAAAAACTTGTTTATGTTGATGATGGATTTGATGAAGTTATAGTAAGAGTTGAAGATTTACCCGATTTTATAGTAGATGTAAATAATAGAACAGGACAAGGTTCAAATTTAATAATATATGATTTTCATAATCCATCAATGACTCCAATAGCAACTACAATAGGATGCCATTTAGATAAATGTGAACCAAAGTTTAGAAGAGAAATTATTGAAAGACTTGTTGATTTACAAAAAGGGAAAAAAGTAAAAAAATACAAAATAATTGATGAAGTTATGTTTGGAGATGTAAGAGAAAAATTACTCAGTCAAAAAGTGTTATCGGAATACGGTGATATAGTTGAGTATAAAGGTATGATAGCAGAGATAGAAGACACAAATGATAATAATTATAAAGAAAAAATAGTAAAGCTTTTTAGTAGTCAAGAAGATTATAATAGTAAAAATTATACTGAAATAATTTCATTAAATAGTATTAATTTAGAGATGAATATTAAAGATTATATTGATACTAAATATAGAAATAATATGATAACAAGTGAAAAAGCATATTTCACATTTGTATTAGGATATGATTTATTAAATGATTTGCTTACAAAATCATCTACATCAGAAAATGATATAAGTTATGATTTTTGCAATATGATAGCAGAACAATTTTTAAAGAGTGAAGAATACAGAAATGAAAAATATTCTTCTTATGAAATGTTAGAATATTGGGTAAATAATAATAAAAATTACATTAAAAATCAACACGATTTATTTTTTGAACAAAAATCAAATAATAAAATAGGAAAATTAGAAGATGGAATAACTGTTATTAGTGCTGGCTATCGAAATGAGCAACCTGTTGCATTAGTAAAAAGAGATACTGATTATGGTGTAGAATATGTAGTTGCATTTAATTATGAAATTAATAACGACCAAATTAATTGGGCTTATGGTAGTTACTATGGCACTGATCTACCAAAAGCAAAACAAGATTTTAATAAAGTTTTAAATGGTGGAAATTTATATAAAACTTTTGACAGAGATGATGAGAGGTGATAGATATGAGAGATAGAAAAGAAGTTGAAATGATAAAAAAAATGTATCCTATCGGAACAAGAATAAAATTAAATTATATGGAAGACAATTTTTCTGTTCCAGCAGGAACAACTGGAACAGTTGATTATGTAGATGATGAAGGACAAATAGGTATGATCTGGGACAATGGAAGAACATTATCGTTAGTTTATGGAGTTGATAGTTTTTCAAAGATTGAATCCAAAAATGTATGTAAAACAGTAGAAGTGATAGAGTTAAAAAAAGATTATGAAAGGTAGTGAAAAAAGTGAAAACTCTTAAAAATTTATTTAAACAGGATAAAGAAAAATTTATAGTTCCAAAAGGGGTACAAGATGTAATACCAATCACTAGAGTATGGGAAGATGGTATTTTTTTATGTGGAAAAAATAAATATTCAAAAAGTTTTATGTTTACTGATATTAATTATACAGTAGCAAGTAAACAAGATCAGGAGGCAATGTTTTTAGAATATTCTGAGTTATTAAATTCATTAGATAATGGAGCAACTTCTAAAATTACCATTTCTAATAGAAAAATAAATAAGATAGATTTTGAAAAACGCGTTTTAATTCCAAAAGAAGAAGATGATCTTAATAGATATAGAGATGAATATAACAATATGTTATTAGAAAAAATAAGTAGTACAAATGGCATAGTTCAAGAAAAATATTTAACTATTTCTATAAATAAAAAATCAATAGAAGAAGCAAGAAATTATTTTACAAGAATAAGTGCTGATCTAATAAGTAAATTTTCTGCTCTTGGTTCTAAATGTATTGAATTAGATACTATAGATAGATTGAAAATAGCTCACGACTTTTATAGAGTTGGTGATGAAAATGCTTTTTTCTTTAATTTAAAAGACAGTATGCAAAAAGGACATAGTTATACTGATTATATATGTCCTGATACAATGGAATTTAAAGATGATTATTTTAAGATGGGAAATAGGTATGGAAGGGTAATATTTTTAAAAGATTATGCTTCTTATATAAAAGACACAATGGTTGCAGAGTTGACAGAAATTGACAGAAATATGATGTTAAGTTTAGATGTTGTACCAGTTCCAATGGATGAGGCTATAAAGGAAGTTGAAAACAGAAGACTTGGTGTAGAAACAAATATTACTAATTGGCAAAGAAAACAAAATGCTAATAATAACTTTTCAGCAATTATACCTTATGATATGGAACAACAAAGAGCAGAAAGTAAAGAATTTTTGGATGATCTAACAACTAGAGATCAAAGGATGTTTTTAACTGTATTAACTTTAGTACATACAGCTGACACAAAAGAACAACTGGATAATGATACAGAATCTCTTTTAACTATAGGAAGAAAAAATCTATGTCAATTTTCTATATTAAAATTTCAACAAATGGATGGACTTAACACTGTAATGCCATTTGGTGTTAGAAAAATTGATTCATTAAGAACATTAACTACAGAATCTCTAGCTGTATTTATGCCATTTAAGGTTCAAGAAATAAATCACGAAAATGGGATCTATTATGGGCAAAATGTTATAAGTAAAAATATGATAATTGCTGATAGAAAACAATTATTAAATGGTAATAGTTTTATTTTAGGAGTAAGTGGTAGTGGTAAATCATTTACAGGTAAAAATGAAATAGTTTCTATAATTCTTCGTGATCCAAAAGCTGATGTAATAATAATTGATCCAGAGCGTGAATATTCATCATTAACTAACGCATTAAATGGTGAAGTTATCAAAATTTCAGCAACTAGCAAAAATCATATAAACGCAATGGATATAAATGCCAATTATGGAGATGGTACTAACCCAGTAATTTTAAAATCAGAATTTATTTTATCTCTATGTGAACAACTAATCGGAAGTAAGAATTTAGGACCAAAACAAAAATCTATAATTGATAGATGTACAGCAAATGTTTATAGAAATTATCAACAAAATAATTATCAAGGGAATCCGCCAACATTACAAGATTTTAGAAAAGAACTATTAAAGCAAGAAGAAAAAGAAGGAAAAGAAATAGCACTTGCAATCGAGTTATTTACAGATGGATCACTTAATACATTTGCTAAAGAAACTAATGTTAATACCGACAATAGATTAATATGCTATGATATTTTAGATCTAGGAAAGCAACTGTTACAAATAGGTATGTTAGTAGTATTAGATAGTATTTTAAATAGAATAACAATGAATAGAAGTAAGGGAAGAAATACATACATTTTTATAGATGAAATTTATTTGTTATTCCAACACGAATATTCAGCTAATTTCTTATTTACTCTATGGAAGCGTGTGCGTAAATATGGAGCTTATGCAACAGGTATAACACAAAATGTAGATGATCTATTACAATCTCATACTGCACGAACTATGCTTGCTAATTCAGAATTTATAGTTATGCTTAATCAAGCATCTACAGACAGGCTAGAACTTGCTAAATTATTAAATATTTCAGAATTACAAATGAGTTATATTACAAATGTTGGTGTAGGACAAGGATTAATTAAAGTAGGTAGTAATTTAGTACCTTTTATAAATAAATTTCCTAAAAATACTAAACTTTATAAGTTAATGACAACAAAACCAAATGAAGAAGAATAGTTATGGCTGATATTAAAATTAAATATAAGAAATCTAAAGGTATTAAAGTTTTAGATAAGACAGTTATAGGTACACAGAAATTTAAAAATAATTTAGTAGAAACAAAACAAAAAACAAATGATTTAATAAAAGAAAATAACAAGGAAAATGAGTTTGGAGAAAATGTTATAATTAATACATCTAATTATATATCAAGAAAATCGGTATCTACTATTTCTAAAATTAATAAAAAATCCTTTTCTAATATTAAAAATAAAAGTAATATAAAGAAGGACAATAAAAAGATTTTAAAAGAAAATATTAAAGGAATAAAAAAAACTAGGAAAGCTATAAAAAATACCAAAAATATTGGTAATGAAGGAAGAAAAACAGTTTTAAGAACTAAAAAAGCTATTGAAATGACAAAAAAGACAATTAAAACTACTATTAAAGGAATAAAAATAGGAACAAAAGCTGCTTCAACAAGTATCAAAGCAATAATAGCTGGTACAAAATCTTTAATGGCTATTTTAACTGCTGGTAGTTCGGTTGTAGGTGTTATAATAATTAGTATAACTTTAGTAGCTTTATTAGTTGGATCAATATTTGGAATATTTTTTAGTGGTTATAAAACAAATTCTAATTCAATTACAATGGATCAGGTTGTTTCGGAGTGTCATAAAGAATTTTCTGAAAGAATACAAAATATTCAAGATACTAACCCCCACGATGATTATGTATTTGAAGGAGATATGGCTTCTTGGAAAGACATATTAATTGTTTATACTGTAGAAGAAACAAACAGTTTAGATCAAAGAGATGTTGTTACAATAGATGAAAATAAGAAAAATAAAATAAAAGAAATATTTTGGAGTATGAATATTTTATCATCAGAAGTAAAAACAGAAACCGTAATTGAACAAGGTACTAATGCACTTGAAATGCCTAAAGAAGTACAAAAGAAGGTATTACATATAACAGTAAAATCAAAGACTTTAGAACAAGTTAAACTACAAAAGAACTTTAACTATTTTCAAAATCAACAAATAAGTGAATTATTAAGTGATGAATATAAGTCTTTATGGAATACTGTTATTTATGGTGAGGATTCAGGAGAATATACTAAATGGAGGCAAAAAGGTGCTGTTTGGTCTAACATAAAAATAGGTAATACTAATAGTACAATAAGTGATATAGGATGTTTAGTAACTTCAGTAGCTATTTTAATTGAAAAATCTGGTGTAGAAACACCGATAGATCCATTTAATCCTGGCACTTTTGTAGAAGCTTTAAATAAAAATGGTGGTTTTAGTGAAAATGGTAATCTTCAGTATGCAGCAATAAATAAAGTAGTTCCTAAATTTAGTTATGTTGGTAATGTAAATTTAAGAGGATTAACAAAACAAGAAAAAATAGGTATGATTAAATTATATCTTGAGCAAGGATATTATTTAACAGCTGAAGTAAAAGGAGCAACAGAAGGTAATCAACATTGGGTTGCAATAATGGAAGTAAATGAAAATAATATTAAAATGGTAGATCCAGCTTCAAATTATACTGATCTTTGGAACGCGTATGAACATATTAAAACAACACAATTTAATTATTTTAAGGCAAATTAAAAGTCGTTTCTTAAACGACATTACTTTATAGCACTTATCAGCACAAAAAATAGAATAAATAGTAAAATATCTTATTAGGTGTGATAATATAAGTTGCATAGATAATTTCTTAGATTGTTATTATAGTGAGTATAAAAAATTATATCAACTAGGATATTATACATTATAAGAAATAAAAAATTACAAAATTTGACAAAAATTACAAAATTTGACAAAAATATTGACTTTAATAAAAAAATGTTATATTCTATATTTAGAAGTTTAATATGTTTGTTGAGCAGTACCCAGAAAATATTTTTGTGTACTGCTTTTTGTATAAGAGGTGTATTTGTTATGCTTAATAAAAGGATGAAAATTATTTTTATGATTATTGTTTCATTATTATATGTAACAGGCTGCAACAAGAAAGTAGATTTTGATGAAAATTTGAATTCATATCCAAAGTTTGTTTCAAAATGTGTTACAACTGATAGTGATGATGGATGGTTTTATTATTTTTGTATTCAGTATCCAAAGAAAAATAAAAATACAAAGGAAGTCAAAAATAATTATCAAAAAGACAATGCTTTTTCATATGTATTTGACGGATTTAATATAAAATATAAAAAAATTGATGGTTATTATATTCCTATCTATGATGAAAGCGGAACAGAAGTTGGAAATATTGAGCCAGCTGTACCTTCATTGTCAGTTTCATCACAAATGAGAAATGAAATAAAAAAAATTAATGATTTTTTTATGAAAGAAGATTTTAATAGAATAATATCTGAGGATGATTTAGATGAACTAGAGTTAGAATTTATAGATAAAAGTTTATTAGTAACAATGTTTAACAATGCCTACAATAAAGAACCAATTGATTTGGGGGTTTGGGTTAATTTGCCACAAGTAGAAATAGTAAAAAGTGAAAAAATTGATAATTATTATTTTAATATAGGATATTATGTTGAATATGGAAATCTTCAAAAGGTTAATATTGATTTGTTATATGAAGATGGAAGTTATTTATCAGATTTAGTAAAGAATAAAAAAGCTTCAGAAGATAAAGTAAATGAGTATAATGAATTTAAAAAAATTGAAGAATATATTATTAAAAATCAAACATTTGACTTGTCAAATTATAAAAAATTAGATTTAAAACATTTTGAAGAATTAAAAAAATTACTTAAGAAAATTGGCTGATGAGTGGTGATTTTATGAAAAATATAATAAATGTTACAAATTTAACAAAAAAGTATAATTTATATGATGAATATGTTTTGAAAAATTTTAATTATTCTTTTCATGAAACAGGATTTTATGTTCTATTTGGACCTAGCGGATGTGGAAAGACAACTTTGCTTAATATATTGTATGGACTAACTGAATATGAAAATGGGGGTATAGAACTTGGAAATGAAAAGTACATCAATAAAATTCCAACAGATGTATCTGAGTCATATATGGCTTATTTAACCCAAGAAAACTATTTTGTTGATTATTTAACAGTCAAAGATAACATAGAACTATGCAGTGATAATGAGGAAAAAATAAATAAACTTTTAAAAAAATTTAAACTTGAAGATAAAATTAATTTGTATCCTAAAAATTTATCTGGTGGTGAAAAACAAAGATTATCATTACTTCAGGCCTTGTTGAAACAAAAAAAAATAATTTTATTAGATGAGCCAACTGCTTCCTTAGATCCAGCAAATAAAACTTTAATATTCGAACTTTTAATGGAAATGAAAGATGATGTTTTAATAATATGTGCTTCGCATGATTCAAAAATTTTTGAATATTGTGATAATGTTATAGAATTTGATAAAATAGAAAAATATACATTAGATGATAATAAAATTGGAAAAATATTGAATCCGTTGACACCCCAAAAACAAAAGCCATTGGTTCATTACATGATGAAACAAAATGATAAAAAAACTGTTAGAAGTAAAATACTGATATTATTGATATTTTTATTTAGTTTTATGTTATGCTACTTTTGCTTTGATATTAAAGGAAAACTGGTTACAACAATTCAAAACAAGTATAAAGTTAACTATTTAACTGTATATTGTCCAATAAATACAAATAGTTGTGAGAGTCTATTTAAAAATGAGAATATTGTAGAATATAATTATGTTTATTCACTGAATGTTCCTTTGGCAACATCAGTGGAAGTAGAAGAGGGATTTGTTGGAAATTTAAACTATGAAACATCACTAGTTACTTTACCGGCTAATAAAAATAATTTTCCTTTAGTAAATAAAATACTTTTTGGGCACTACATAATGGAAAAAAATCAAATAATGTTAGGTTACGAATTAGCAATGGAGCTTTCAAATGGTGATATAGACAAACTAATAGATAGCGATATTGTATTAAAATTACCAGATGGAGAGCAAAAATTTGTTGTGGCGGGAGTATTTAATAATTTTACTGATATAGATGCAAAATATTTTCAATCTGGTGAGATTGATATTGAAAACATTAATAATAAGTATTTTATATCAGGAGAATATACCAAAAAATATTTGAAAGATGATGTATTGGGATATAATGAAATATCAAATTCAAAATTAGTTTATTATGTTTATTTTAATGATTTTAATGAACTTTATAATGTTAATAAGAGGTATAGTCAAAATATAATTAGTGGTGATGATATCTATGTAAGCTCCTTTCCAAGCCAGTATTTAGATTTTATGAATCAATTTAGAACTTTTTCACTTTTTATATACCCAATAGTATTTTTATCAATAATAATAGCTATGATATTCTATTTTCAAACAATGGTTTTAGATATTAATTATAATATTCATATAATAGGTGTATATCAGTTTTATGGTTATTCATTAGCAAAAATTAAAAAGGGCTTGATATTGAATAATATAATAAACATTAGTAAATGTTTTGCATGTTCATTTTTTATTTCATTTGTACTATCATTTTTACTTAATAAAATAAATACATCTTTTAATTTATTTAACTATGAGCTATTTAATGTTAATTTCCCAATTGTTTTGGTAATGTATATTATTACAATATTAATATCGATAATTATGTCGATATATTTATGCAAAAGTATTAAAAAGAACGGATGGTATAGAATTGTTAAAAATGGTGGTGATTTAATATGATAGAGATTAAAAATATAAATAAATCATATGATCGACCTATTTTAAAAAATATAAATCTTAAGTTTTATGAAAATAATATTTATTTGTTAAAGGGAATTAGTGGTTGTGGCAAAACAAGTTTGCTTAATATAATAGGTGGAATAGATGATGATTATTCTGGACAGTATTTTTCAGATGGTGTTAGTATTACCGATCAAAATAAAAAAAATAGGAACAAATTTTTCACTAAAATTGGATATGTTTTTCAAGAAAGCTTATTGGTTAGTAATCTAAGTATCTATGAAAATTTAGAACTTATAAAAAATGACAAAGAAAAAATTTATGAGTTGTCGAAAAAATTTAAAGTAAGTAAATTATTAGATAAAATGCCTAGTGAATTATCGGGTGGAGAACGACAGAGAGTGAGCATTATTAGAGCACTGTTACTAGATCCTGATATCATAATTGCTGATGAGCCAACTGCTTCTTTAGATAGAAAGAATGCATTGGAATTGTGTGAATTACTTAATCTATTGCACGAAGAAAACAAGATCATAATAATATCAACTCACGATAATATATTTGATAACATTTCTGATTGCATTATAACAATAGATTATGGTGTTACTTCTATTGTGAAGGATAATGTAGCAAAAAAAAATTCAGAAAAAAAATATATTACTGGTTATAAAAAAAATAATTTTAAACAAATAGACTTTACTTATTCTTTTAGAAAATTTAAAAAATCTTTTAATATTGGTTCTATAGTTACAATTACTTCAATAATGCTATTAATATTTATAATTTTAGCTATTAAGATGAATTTTAAGGAAGCATATATTAAATATATGAGTAAAAAATACCCTTTTGAAACAGTTGATCTAAATTCTAAAATATATAATAATATGAAAGATAAAATAAATTTTAAAGTATATGATAACTATAATTTTAATGAAGAAAATATAGATTATTTAACTTTATTGCCTAAAAAAGAATCATTATTAAGTAATAAGATTTATTTGTATGATGGCTATTTTCCAAATGAAGAGAATCAAGTTTTAATAAATGAAGATTTTTTAAACAAAGTTTTAAAAAAGAAAATACTAACTGGAAATGAATCTATTTTAATAAGAGGTAAAAATTTTAAAATAACAGGTGTAATAACAAATAATGAAACATTATTAAATGATATTTATAATACAAATTCTTATTATGATAATACCATAAATCCAAAGGTTTTTATACCATATGAATCTATAAAAAAGATTTCAAAAAAAATAACGACAGAAAATATAATGGTTACAATCAAAGGATTATATAATGAACATTTATCTGAAGAATTATCTAAGTTAGGGTTTGTTAATTGTTGGAGTAATAAAATAGAAAATATAACATATACATTAGATTTATTTATAAATTTGTTTTTTATAGCGTTAGCAATTTTATCATTTATATCTTTCATATTTTTAGCAAATCAAATAATTTTATCTTTATATTATAGAAAAAAAGAGTTCGGATATTTACAATTATTTGGTGTTAACAAGAGAAGAATAAAAAAAATCGTTTTATATGAATATTTTTATAAATATATTTTTTCATTGATTTTAGCAATAATTATAGATTTTATAATATCTTTGATATTTTCTTATATTTTAAATGTTAATGTTTTTTTATCGATTAAACATTTTATATTAATAGTATTGATAATATTGATATATTGTTATTTACTTATTTTTATACCATTTAGAATTTATATATCAAAAAGCATAAAATCGTTGATATATGATTAATTTGATTAAAAATCGCTAGTACAGGGTTTTTAATATATATATAGCAGTGAGGAGGTGAGTGGAAAATGAAAAAGATATTAATGTCAATGTTCTTAACATTTGCGGCAGTTATTGCAACTACTACGACAGCTCATGCTGGAAGTTGTACAGCTGTTTTAGATGGTCCTAGTTTAAAAGCTGGCACTGATCATAACGGGACTGTATATTCTTTAGCAAGTAGTTATGCTACTGCAACTGGAAATAGGGCTAAAACATATTTCTACAATTTATCTACATTATCTAATACATTTGCTAGCGATCCTAATAGATTATTGGGTGCTAATTTAATGGAAGATGATTGGCTAAATGCAGATGATTTAGTAAAAACTTACTATGGTACTTTTACAGGAATTACGTTAACTAATGTATATTTAAATAGTACAAAAATCAGTGGAAATATTGAAGATGAAGGCGATAATGTTAGCGAATTATATTTAAGATCTGTTGTCTCAAAAAGTAACCTTGATGGAGGTACTTTAACAACAAGAAGCTTCTTTGATTATCAACTTTGTCAAGAATAATGCTACTAATTATGATATTGTGGAGCTTTCAATAGCTCCTTTTTTTGGGAGTGTTAACATTGAAAAAAATTTTTAGAGATATAATAATAATTACTTTTCCAACTATTATTATTATGATAATTACAAATTTCTTTTATTCATTTTCTCTTATCAAAGGTACTTCAATGCAGCCAAATTTTATTGAAGGTGATTTTGTAGTATATCAAAAATTTAATAAAATTATTTCTAGGTTTGACGTTGTTATATTAAAAAAAGGTAATACTATTTATATAAAGAGAGTAATTGGATTACCTACGGAAGAAATTATGTATGAAAATAATAACCTATACATTAATGGTGAGAATATAAGTGAAGAATTTTTAGATAAATTTGCATATACAGAAAATTTTAATTATGTAGTATCAAAAGGAAAATATTTTGTTCTTGGGGATAATAGAGAAAACTCTTTAGATAGTAGAAGCTTTGGATTAGTAGATTATGATGAAATTTTAGGCATTATTAAAATCAAAATTTAGATAGTAACATCCTTTAATGCTTAAATGAAGTGATTATCATAGTTTGAAGTAATATTTAATTGTTTTTTACATTACATAGTGTGAATATTGGAAAATGATTAATAAAAAAGAAGTAACCGAATTTGCTTCTTTTTTTATAAAAAACTATGTAATTTTTTTACAAAGTTTACTTTTTTTGATCAATTCTTGTGTAATTAGTAATATGACTTTCATCATATTTTAATAAATCAGAACTTGTTATATTTAATTTACTATCAATATTTTTATTAATACCCTCAGCAAGTTTGTCTAACATTTCTAATGATGTTTTCCTTCTACCTTTTTCTAGTTGATTAATATATACTAAACTACTACCCACTTTAGATGCAAATTCCTCTTGGGATAAGTTATAAATCTTTCTAATATATCTCAAATTTATAGAAAGAATTTCTTTACTACTTTTCATCAACTTACCTCCATTTCTACAAAATATATTTTATACAAGTGTTAAATAAATGTCTTTTAACATTTGTTAAAGGAAAATACTTGATTTTTGATAAAAAACAATATAATATATCAATAAGCAGTACAAGTATTCACTAGGAGGAGGCATTAATGAGAGATTACTTAATAAAAGACTATGAGGATATGATTGATAGAGAAATAAAAAAAGAAGCAAAAAGAATATTTGAAGTATTATATGATTTGTATAAAAAAGATAATAAAACTAATTTGAGTTTTAATTGTTTAGTTGAAAAATATATGAACAAAAAGTTTAATATACTAAGGTTAGAAGTTCTTAATGAAACTATAAAAAATATTCCTACCTATTTATATATATGTCCAGATAATACAAAAATATTTGTAACAAATAATGAATTACAAAAAATAGAAAATAAAAAAATAACTGAAAGAATTAATGATGATAAATTGTTATTAGATAAAATTTCAAAAAAAGTAGCTGAAAAAATAATGTTAATTAATGAAAATATGGATAGTTTAACAATTTTAGATGTTTTAAATGAAAATATTAATGAAAAAGAGGGAAAGAGCATTGACTTGATAAATGAGGGAAACTACTTGATAGAAAATATTAATTTAAAACTTATAGATCAAGGGAAAGAACTTATAAGTATTAATCCAATTAAAATTACAGAATATAAATAATAATTTTTTAATGGTTTGTTTTATGAGATTAATGATATAATAGTTTTAATGTGAGGTGAGTAATAAAATGAAAAAAATTACTTTTGACTCTATATACAAAAAATTATGTAGTGCTAATAATAAAGATAATATTACTAAAATATATGAAGATAGTTTAGATAATAATATTTTAGATTATGATAAAGAATATTTAGGTTATAAAAAAAATTATAAAACGGATAGGCTATTATATAAAGAAAAAAAATACAATAACATTACCTATGCCATATATATGTTTAAAACGCCAGAATATAGTGATTTAAGCATAGACAGCAACTACACTATTAAAGAAGAAAAAAGGTCTTATTATGAGGCTAGTATGATGATGATAAAGGATGATATTGATGGTAGATATTCAATAGATAATATATGTGCAATCAGGAATCGAGATGAACAAACTGTAATAAACCGATATAACTACTTAGAAGCAATTTTAAATGAATTTACTGAATCAAGGTTATTAGAGTTTATTGATAGTCAAATATAGTTAAAATTATAGAAATATGCAAAAATATACAGAAATATACAAAAATATAATATTATAAAAATTTATTAATCAAACTTATTCACTTAGTTGCTTGAATATAATTTGTCAAGTGCTATAATGTAGTAAAATGAAATAATTATGGAAAAAGAGAGTATCCAAAAATTATTTCATTTTTTTTGGCATAAAAAGAGCTTTGCTAAAAAAACTTGACATTGATAAAAAAAGTGCTAAAATAAATAACAAGTTTTGAGACTATTTCTCAAAAGTATTTATTTAGAAGAAGCAGTACCAAGTTATATAGATATTATTTGTGCTGTTTCTTCTTTTATTTTAGTAGAGGTGAAAATATGCAAAAATTACTACATAAAAAATATAGATGGTATATTAATGTATCTAGTAATAGAAACAATTTTTCATTGACTAAAAATTGCACTAATAATCAATATCAATTAATTTTAAAAGAGAAATAACTTGGGTTTTTATTCCCTGTGTTGTTTCTCTTTTTCTTTAGGAGGATACACTATGGAAGAACAAATGTATTTAGAAAATGAAATATTAAGTAAAGAGTTTATTTCTGATTATAACTTAGATGAGTGTAAATCTATAGCTACAATGCTAATGAAAAAGTATAAAAGGTTAAAAAACTCTTGCCCTGAAGAAGTTGATCTTAAAATTACACATAACTACGAACCTATTTATTCTTGCCCAATGCCGAGAAAAAATGCTGTAATGGAAAAAATTGATAGACATTTAGATGATATAAGAGATTATGAATTTATGAACGAAAAAATAAAAAATATTATGAATAAAATGTCTTCGGAAGAAAGAGCTTGTTTTACGGAAATACTTTTACATAATAAAGGTGAAAGTACAGCAGCAAAAATAATAGGAAGATCAAGAATAGGATTAATTCCAATATATAATAGTTGTGTAATTAGATTAGTATTAGCATTTCATTTGGAAATATATAAAGATCAAATAAATGAGATAGATGTAACTAAAGAAATTGAATTAAAGTATTATTAGTAAGCAATTATTTATGACTTCATATAGAGGTCTTTTTTTTATGCCTAAAGTGGAGGATTTATGAAAAAAATTAAACGAGGAGAAATATTTAATGCCAATTTAGATCCTGTTCTAGGACACGAACAGGGTGGAAATAGACCAGTTTTAGTTTTACAAAATAATCATAGTTTAAAAAGATGCCCAACTGTTTTGGTAGCACCTTTAACAAAAATGATCAATAAGAAATACGATTTACCCACACACGTATATATTGAACCTTCTAATTATTTAAAATATGATTCGGTGGTCTTAGCTGAGCATATTAGAGAAATAGATAGATCGAGAATAACATATTACTTAACAACATTAACAAAAAAACAACAAAAATTGGTAGATAAGGCAATTATAAACGCATTTGGATTAAGTATTAAGGAGATAAATTTATATGAGAAATAAAAATTATATGATTAAGGTAAAGATGATTAAAGAAACTGAGATGATTGTTAGTGAGAAAAGTATGCAAAAAGCAGTGATTAAAGTTGCAAGCTTATTAAATAAATGTAGTGATAACAATGTTTTATTAAATAAAACCTTTGATAGTAAACCTAATTTTATATATAAAGTAGAAAAATATATTGAAGCTATAAAAAATGTACAAATTTAAAATTTGCACATTCGTAAAAAAATAAAATAATTGGTATTCTCATAGTGATAGCCAATTATTAAATCTAATTTAGGAGATAATAATTATGAATAATGATATAGAAAAAAAGGTTTACAATGCAACAGAGATTCAAAAAATGCTAGGGATGGGGAAAAATAGATTATATGAATATTTAGAAGAAGTATATAAAAAACAAACCCCATTTAGAGTATTAAAATTTGGAAAAATATACAAAGTTCCAAAACAAGCCTTCGATAATTGGATAAATGGTTATCAAGTGTCATAGGAGAGATGGTTTATGAAAAAAACAAAACTAACTTGGGGAAAAAGTGGGATAGTTTTCTTTGAAGGTTCATCGTGGGGATTTAGATATAAAGAAAGGTTAGAAGATGGATCAACTAAATATGGAAAAGTTAAGGGATATGCAACGGAACAAGATGCTGTAAAAGATTATTATATATATGAAGAAAAATTTAAAGAAAAAAGTAGAGAATATGAAGTAAGCATTAACAAAGATATAATGTTTGTTGATTACCTGATTTATTGGTTTGAAAATATATATTCTGAACGAATAGAAACAACAACAAAAATGGTTAGTTCATATATCATATATAATTTAATCGTGCCTAGTATTGAATATAATTTAAAAATAAATTTAGTAACAACTGATTATTTAGACGATATAATAAAAAGAGCTTCTAATTTAACAGAAAGTGGCGGATATTCTGCAAGGATGATTATAATTATGGCAATGAAAGATGCATTGATTGGTGGATATATTTCACACAATCCATCTTTAGATACTAAACAATACAGAAGAAAAAAACCTAAAATTAGAGTATATACTAAAAGGCAATTAAAGAGATTTTTAACAGCATCCCAATCATCAAATTGGTATCTTGAAATATTATTAGGATTATTTTGTGGACTTCGTAAGGGTGAAATAATGGGACTTAAATTTTCTGATTTTGATATGGAAAATAGAACTGTGAAAGTGGAAAGACAAATAGCAAAAGAATATGAATTAGAAAAAAATACTAGTAAAATTACAAAATGTTCATTAGTAGAAAAAAATCCAAAGACCCCTGAAAGTATAAGAACACTTAAAGTTCCCGATATAATTATAGAAGAATTAGAGAAAAGAAATGAAAAAGTAAATTTAGATAAAGCAATTTATAAAAATAAATATATAGATAATAATTATATATCTTGCACAGAAATAGGGGTAGTGCATTCTCAATCATCTTTAAATGCTAGAATAATAAAAATATGCAGACAACTAAGTTTACCAGATTTGACCGTACACGGTTTAAGACATATGTGTGCAACAATTCTATTAGAAAGTGGAGCTTCACTTGCTAAAATACAAGCATTTCTAGGGCATAGATCAATCCATACAACATTTGAATATTATTGTGAGGTAATGGATGAAAAAGATAAAATATTGGCATTTATGAATAATATTTTTGCTATTGAAGATGGTGATACGAAATGTTAACAAAAGAACAAATGCGGAAAGTTTATAATGATTATACAGTATATTCTGTATTAAAATTAAAAGATAAATACGGATTTAAGGTTAAGCTGACATTTATAGATGGACAGCAAGAAATAAGGCAAATAGGTGGTTTTAAAACAAAAAAAGAGGCAAACCTAGAAAGAGATAAAGTTGTAGCACAATTAGTCAACCACTCCTATGTTGTTTATCCAAAAATAAAAAGTAGTGAGTATTTTGAATATTGGTTAGAAATAGTGATGAAACCTAATTTAACATATAATAGTTATATGTCATATAGAAATGTAGTTAATAATTATGCTATCCCATATTTCAAAAATTACTACATTAATCAAATAAATATGGGACATATTCAAAAATTTTATAATGAAGTTTCAATTAAATATAAATCGATAGCAAAGTTATCAAAAGTAGTATTAAATTCAGCATTTGAATATGCTAAAAAGAATAATTTAATTAATACTAATCCAACATTAAATGTTAGACTTCCGAAAGGAATTGATACATCATATAATAAGGTTCAAGTAATTGATATAGAAAAGACATTTAATATTGAACAGATAAAATTAATAATTGAGAAAAGTAAAGAAACACCAATATATTTACATATATTATTTGCGTTGTTGATGGGATTAAGAAAGCAAGAAATTAATGGAGTAAAATATTCAGATATTGATTATGTTAATAGAAAATTATATTTAAAAAGGCAACTAGGAATTGATCCAAATAAATCAAAAGAAGATTGTAAGAAAAAAACATACACGAAACAGGAAATAAAATTAAAAACCTTTTCAAGTGAAAGGGTACTTGATATACCTGATATGGTTTTTGAGGCAATACAAGAACAAAGAAAAATTTATGAAACAAATAGAAGAAGGAGAATAAATGATAAAACAACTCCCTTTACTGATTTAGGATTTATTTGTTGTTCTACCTATGGGCATCCAAGAAGTAAAGGGTTTCATAAAAGATATTATGATAAACTATTAGAAGAAAATAATTTACCAAAAATTAGATTTCACGATTTAAGACATACATATACCACATTATTATTAATGAATAATCACGATTTAAAGGCTGTATCAGAACTACTAGGACACTCATCAACAATAATTACATCAAGTACATATTTTGACAAGAATAAAATAATTGTTGATTGTAATAAAGAATTAAATTCATTTATTGAATTAGTTAAACCAGATGAAAACTTGTATTCATCAGATACAATAATAGACATAGATACAAATGATATTTTGGCAAAATATTTATATTAAATATATACATAATAATAAGGAAAGACTGTTGTAGCTTTCCTTGTTTTATTGTTAAATTAGTGTTAAAATAAGTTACTGGAAAACATTTAGTTTTACTTGGTTTTATTTAGTCTTATTTAGTCAATTTGTGGCTGAAATTCGTATCCAAGCAAAAAAGACACATTTTTGTGGTTATAAAAATGAATTAGGATACGCATTTTTGATAATTGGATACGAATTTTAGGCTGGTAATAATCGTAGTAAGGAGGACAATATGGAACAAAAAGATACAAAAATGTTCAAAATTCACTCAAAATATACACCTAGTGGAGATCAACCAGAGGCAATAAATTCATTAGTTAAAGGAATTGAAAATGGTGAGAAATACCAAGTTTTACTTGGTGCAACGGGAACTGGAAAAACTTTTACGATTGCAAACGTAATTGAAAAAGTGAATAAACCAACTCTAGTTTTAGCTCATAATAAGACACTTGCAGGGCAATTATACGCGGAACTCAAGGAGATCTTCCCCGACAATCACGTATGTTACTTTGTTTCTTATTATGATTATTATCAACCAGAAGCATATGTTGCTAAAACAGATACATATATTGATAAAGATGCATCAATAAATGATGAAATAGATGAATTACGTCATTATGCGACATCATCACTTTTAAATAATAAAGATGTAATAGTAGTTGCTTCAGTATCTTGTATTTATGGTATAGGAGAAATTGATGAATATAAAAACCATTTATTAATAGTTTCTACTGGTCAAGCAATTGAAAGAGATGAAGTATTAGAAAAACTTGTAAATATGTTATATGAACGCAATAATATAGATTTTAAAAGAGGTACTTTTAGAGTAAGAGGAGATATTGTAGAAATAATACCTATAAGCTTTCATAATAAAGGAATTAGGATAGAATTTTTTGGCGATGAAATAGAAAGAATTTGCGAATTTGATACGGTAACAGGAACCATTCTTAACGTAAAAAAAACAGTAACAATATTTCCAGCAAGTCACTTTGTAACAAGTAATGAAGTCTTACAAAAAGCAATTAAGAACATACAATTAGAACTAAATGATAGATTAGAATATTTTAAAAAAGAAAATAAATATTTGGAATATCAAAGATTAATGGAAAGAACAAATTATGATATGGAGTTATTATCAGAAACAGGTTTTTGTAGAGGAGTAGAAAATTATTCAAGACACTTAGCTTTAAAACCAGCTGGTGCAACCCCAACAACACTAATGGATTTTTTTGGAAAAGATTATCTACTTGTTATAGATGAATCACATGTTACTATTCCACAAATTAGAGGAATGTTTAATGGGGATCAAGCAAGAAAACAAGTATTAGTTGATTATGGATTTAGATTACCAAGTGCATTAGATAATAGACCATTAAAATTCAATGAATTTGAAGCAAAAATAGATAAAGTTATATATGTATCTGCAACTCCAAATGATTATGAAATAGAAAAATCAAATAATAGAATAATAGAACAAATTATAAGACCAACTGGATTATTAGATCCTACAATAGAAGTAAAACCAACAAAAAATCAAATAGATGATATTGTAGAACAAATATATAAAAGAATAGAAAAAAATGAAAGAACACTTATAACAACATTAACAATAAAAATGGCAGAAGAATTAACAAATTATTTAAAGAAATTAAACATAAAAGTGGCATACTTACACAGTGAAATTAAAACACTTGATAGACTTAAAATAATAAGAGATTTAAGAATTGGTACATATGATGTACTTGTGGGAATAAACTTATTACGTGAAGGATTAGATATACCAGAAGTTTCTTTAATTACAATATTAGATGCAGATAAACAAGGATTTTTAAGAAGTTCAAGAAGTTTAATTCAAACAATAGGAAGAGCTGCAAGAAACAGTGAAGGACATGTTATAATGTATGCAGATACAATAAGTGAAGCAATGAATATAGCAATCAAAGAAACAGCAAGAAGACGAGAAATTCAAATAAAATACAATGAGGAACACAATATAATACCTAAAACAATAATAAAAGAAATAAGAGATGTAGTTTCAAATGTTAAAACAGATAATGCTAAAACAAAAAAACTTACAAAAGTAGAAGAAAAAAAATTAATGATAAAATTAGAAGAAGAAATGAAAAAGGCTGCGTCAGAATTAGACTTTGAAAGAGCAACAGAACTTAGAGATGCTTTATTTGAATTAAAAAGCAATAATTAGAATATATTTCATAAAATACATGTTATAATTAAAATGGAGATGAATTATGAAACGTAAACGTATAAATATTAAAAAAATTATAAAGTGGGTTTTACAAATTATTGGCTATTCATTTATCTTAATGTGTGCTTGTATAATCTTTAAAAAAAGCATTTATATAGATAATAGTTGTTTTGGTGTTTGGTGTTTACTTGCTTCAGTTTTAATATATTTATTAAATAAAACAGTAAAACCACTTCTTTTTTGGTTAACACTTCCAATAACTGGTTTAACACTTGGATTATTTTATCCATGTATAAATGTAATAATACTATATTTTGTAGCATTTGTAATGGGGAATCATTTTAACTTGCCTGGAAATATTTTAGTAGTTTTTTTAATAGCAGTATTTATTTCTATAATGAAGTTTATATTAACACAAATAATAGATTGGTTATTTAGAAAGGAAAATTAAAATGAATCCAATATTTTTAAAAATCGGAAATATATCAATATATTGGTATTCAATATTTATTCTAATAGGTATACTTACTGCTTGTACGATAGTTTTAAGGGAAGCAAATAAAAAAAATATTCCTAAAAAATTTATAGAAGACCTATTTTTCTATACAATAATATTTGGATTAATTGGTGCTAGATTATACTATGTAATATTTGAATATAAACAATATATTAATAATCCATTAGATATATTTAAGGTTTGGGAAGGGGGACTTGCTATTCATGGTGGTATAATAGCTGGATTAATAACAATAATTATTATGACAAAAAAACATAAAATTTCAATATTAGAAATGACTGATATGATTGTTGTAGGTGTCATCATAGCTCAAGCAATTGGACGATGGGGAAATTTTTTCAATGGAGAGGCATATGGACCAGTTACAACATTGGATAATCTTAAACAATTACATATTCCACAGTTTATAATTAATGGAATGAATATAAATGGTGTTTATTACCATCCAACATTTTTATATGAATCATTGTGGAATATATTAGGCTTTATATTTTTAATAATATTAAAACATACAAATAAATTAAAAACAGGACAATTAACCGGAACTTACTTTATATGGTATAGTGTCGGAAGATTTTTTATTGAGTCTTTAAGACAAGATAGTTTAATGCTATTTGGAATATTGAAACAAGCGCAAATAATATCAATAATTTTGATAATTATAGGAATAATAATAATATTCGTATCAAGAAAAAATAAAAAATATTGTGAGGAATGATAAAATGTATGATTCAATAATAATAGGAGCTGGGATTGCCGGAATAACATCAGCAATATACTTAAAACGTTCAAATAAAAAAATACTACTCATTGAAAGTAACATGCCAGGTGGTCAAATAAATAAAACAAGTAGAATAGATAATTATCCAGGATATTTAGGTGATGGACCAACCCTAGTATCAAAAATGTTGGAACAATTAAAAAAATTAGGTATAGAAATAACATATGGTAATGTAGTTGATATAGAAAATCAAGAAAAATATAAAATAGTTAAAACGAATAATTGTGAATATAAGACATCAACCATAATTATTGCAACAGGTCGTGAACCAAGAAAACCAGATTTAAAAAATTTGGATAAATTAGTAGGACATGGTGTTAGTTATTGTGCATCATGCGATGGATATTTTTATAAAAATAAGGATGTTATAGTACAAGGTGGAGGCAATAGCGCATTAGAAGAAAGTCTACTTTTAAGTGATATAGTTAAAACCGTAACAATTGTTCATAGAAAAGATAAATTTACAGCAGATCAAATTTTAATAGATGAAGTAAATAAAAAACAAAATATAAATATAAAATATAATTCAACAATACAAGAATTAATAGAATCAAATGGAATTTTAACTGGAATAAAATTAGACACAGGTGAAATATTAAAAGCAAGTGCCTTGTTTATATATATTGGATTAATTCCAACATCGTATTTCTTATCGAAATTAGGACTAAAAACACAAGACAATTACATCATTGTTAATGATAAAATGGAAACAAGTATAAAGGGTATATATGCATGTGGTGATATAATAAAAAAAGATATATACCAATTAGTAACAGCAGCAAGTGAAGGAGCAACCTCAGCAATTAATGTCATAAAATATATTAAAGGACTATAATGTCTTTTTTAATTGTTTTAAAATCAAATGTATAGTATAATTGTTAAGGGTGGTTCGAATGAATAAGAAAGTAGTTGTATTAGGTGGTGGAAATGGAATGTCCACTTTATTAAGAGGATTAAAACAATTTCCAATAGATTTAACTGCTATAGTATCTGTTTGTGACGATGGTGGAAGCACAGGTGGATTAAGAAAAGAATTTAATACACCAGCGGTAGGTGATATAAGAAGAGTTTTAATATCACTTTCAGAAACAGAACCTTTATTTGAAAAAATGTTTAATTACAGATTTCAGACAGATGGATATTTAAACGGGCATGCTGTAGGCAATTTTTTATTACAGTCTATGGCTAATATTACAGGATCTATGTCAGATGGAATAGAAGCTTTAGGTAAAGTTTTAAATTTAAAAGGGAAGGTATTACCATTAACAGAGAAAGGTGATTTAACACTTGTAGCTGAAATGACTGATGGTACAATAGTAGAAGGAGAGCATTTTATTACTGAAACTGGTAAAAAAATAAAAAAAGTTTATTATAAAGAAAATCCACAGATAACACCAGAAGCAATTGAATCAATCAAAACAGCAGACCTTATTATTTTAAGTATGGGAAGTTTATATACAAGTATAATACCAAACTTAATATCACCAGAAGTAAAAGAAGCTATGGATTTATCAAATGCAAAAATAATGTATGTATGTAATATAGTTACTCAGCCTGGTGAAACAGATGATTTTACAGTAAGTGATCACATAAAAGTATTGAATGAATATTTAGGAAAACGAAAAGTAGATGTTGTTATAGTAAACGATGGACATATAGACGTTGATATAGCAGAAAAATATCAAACTTTAGAGCAAAAAGATCCTGTTATATTCGATAAAAAAGAAGTGGAAAAATTAGGAGTTCAAATTATATCTGATAACTTGATTAAAATAGAAGACGATATGTTAAGACATGATGTAATAAAGGTGGCTTTAAATATATTTACATTCTTATTATAGGTATATGTCATTTACAAGTAACGTAAAAAACGAAATAAGTAAAAAAGAAATAAATGAAGCCAATCAAATTGAACAAATATCTGAACTATCAGCTATAGTAAGTAATTCATCTCAAATTTTAGATACAATAAAAATTTCAACAGAAAATGCCAGTGTAGCTAGAAGAATATATAATTTAGAAAAAAATATATACAAAATGATTCCTAAAATTACCGTTAGAAAAGGATATAATTATAATAAATCATATATATATATAATTGAATTAAAATATGATATATCATTATTCTTAAATACTGTTGGTCTTAATAAAAATAACATACCTGAAGAATATATAATAGATGATGATAACTTAACAAGATCATATTTAAGAGGATTATTTCTTTCGTGTGGGAGCATTAATGATCCTAAAAAATCAAGATATCATTTAGAGTTTATAGTTCAAACAAAAGAATATGCTGAATTTATAAGTAACATATTAAATCAATATTTATTAAATAGTAAGTATCTTAAACGTGACAATAGATATATGGTATATATAAAAGAAGCAGAAAAAATAGGAGATTTTTTAAGAATTATAAATGCAAACCAAGCTGTTCTTTATTATGAAGATATAAGAATATATAGAGATCATAAAAATATGACTAACAGACTTAATAATTGTGAACAAGCAAATGTAGATAAAATAATAGAAACAGCTACTAACCAAATAAATGAAATCAATTTGATAAAAGAAAAAAAATTATTTGATTTATTATCAGAAAAAGATAAAATAGCAGCTGATTATAGAATAAAATACCCTGAATCATCATTACAAGAATTAGCTGAAATAATTTCAATAGAAACAAATTCAACACTTACAAAATCAGGTTTACATCATAGATTTAATAGAATAAAATCACTTGCAAATAAAATAAAAAATAATGAGTAGGAATAGGAAACTATTCCTTTTAATAATCATTAAAATATAGTATAATACAATATAGAAGGTGAATCATGAATAACGCATTAAAAAAAATAATCAAAACAATAAAAAAATATGATAAAATAATAATCACAGGCCATAAAAATCCTGATTTTGATAGCTTTGCATCCTCTTTAGGAATGTATGAAATTTGTAAAAAATTAAAAAAAGAAGCATATGTTTATATTTCGTTAGACAAAATAAATAAATCATTAGAAAAAGGTATTCAAGCACTTAAAGATGCAAAAGAAATATATAACTTAATAGATTTCCAAAAATCAAAAGAGTTAATAGATAAAGATACATTATTAATAGCAATGGATTTTTGCAATAAAAAATTAATTGAAAACGAAGATTTACTAGAACTAGATACAATAATAATTGATCATCACGTAATAGATGAGAATCTTAAAATAAACTCTATTTATGAACTTATAGATAATAATGCTTCAAGTGCCTCTGAAATTATAACATTTTTTATGAATCAGTTGCGCATACAACCATCTAGTCTTGTTTCAACATTATTGCTAGTAGGTATAGAAGTAGATACAAATGGCTATATGATGAAAACAACATCAAAAACATTTTTAGCTTCCTCAATTCTATTAGATTTAAAAGCTGATTGCAAAATAAAAACAGAAATATTAAAAGAAACAAGGGAAAACTATATTAAAAAAGCAAACATTATTAAAAGAAGTTACATGGTTAATGACCAAATGATTATATGTATATTGAATAATGAAATATATGACCAAAAAGATTTAGCAGAAGTAGCTGATGAATTAATACAATTTGAAGATGTAGAAGCTTCATTTGTTATAGGAAAAATAGAACAAAATAAAGTTTCAATAAGTGCGCGCTCAATTGGTAACATAAATGTACAACAAATAATGAATTCTTTAGGTGGAGGAGGTTCTCAAACATCAGCAGCTGCACAATTTCAAGATAAAACAATAAGAGAAGCAAAAGAAAAATTATTAAAAATAATTAGGTGAGGTGTAATATGAGAGTAATATTTTTAAAAGACGTAAAAGGACAAGGAAAAAAGGGAGAAGTTAAAACTGTTTCAGATGGATATGGTAAAAATTTCTTAATAAAAAATGGATATGCGGTAATGGCAACACCAACAAGTTTAAAAATTCTTAGTGAACAAAATGAAGAAGCACAAAAACAAGAAGAAGAAAATATAAAAGAATGTACAGAATTAAAACAAAAAATAGAACAATTAAAAATCAAAATACCAGTAAAAACGGGAGCTTCAGATAAGGTATTTGGAAGTGTTAGTACAAAAACAATCCATACAGAATTATCAAATAAAGGCATTAAAATAGATAAGAAAAAGATCCATTTAGAAGAACCAATATCCTCATTAGGTTTCCATAATATTGAAATAAATTTACATAAAAAGGTAACAGCAATTCTTAAAATTGAATTAACAAGGAAGTGATTAATGTGCAAGAAAAAAAGATGCCATGTAACTTAGATGCAGAGCAATCTGTACTTGGGGCAATGTTTTTATCCAAGTATGCATTACAAAAAGCAGTAGAAACACTTAACAAAGATTTGTTTTATTCAGAAGCAAACGGAAAAATCTTTGAAGTAATGAGTTTATTAGCAGAACAAAATATACCAATAGATGCAACTACCGTAACATCTGAATTAGAAAATAAAAATATTTTGTCACAAGTAGGTGGAGTTGAATATATAACTGACATAATTAATACAGTTCCATCAGCTGTAAATATAGATGAATATATAAAAATTGTAGAGGAAAAAGCAATTCGTAGAAGACTAATCGATACATCAGCAGAAATTGCAACAGAGGGATATAATTCACAAAATGATATTTCAGAGATACTTGATAATGCCGAAAAAAAGATACTTAATGTAGTAAAATCTAAAAAAGGGACAGAATTTAAGTCAATTCAAGAAGTTCTATATAAAGCACAAAATGATTTGGAAAAACTAGCTCAAACAAAAGGTGAAATAACTGGGTTAGCAACAGGTTTTTATGATTTAGATAAAATTACATCAGGGTTTCATGAAAATGAACTAATAATAATAGCTGCTCGTCCAGCAATGGGAAAAACTGCATTTGCCTTAAATCTTGCAAGTAATATAGCTATTCAATCAGGAAAGACAGTTGCATTATTTAATATGGAAATGGGTGCAGAACAATTAATAAACAGAATGCTTTCATCAATAGGTCAAATAGAAGGTAAAAAATTTAGAACAGGACATTTGGAAAATGAAGATTGGAAAAAACTAAACGAAGCTATAAGTAAACTAGCAGAAACCAAAATTTTTATAGATGATACTCCAGGTATGACAATTGGAGAAATAAGGGCTAAATGTAGACGTTTAGCTTCTTCAGAAAAGGGGTTAGGTATTGTAATAATAGATTACTTACAATTAATTAGTGGTTCTGCAAGATATGCCGGAAATAGACAACAAGAAGTTTCAGAAATTTCTAGATCATTAAAAACCCTTGCCATGGAACTAAAAATACCAGTAATAGCTTTAGCTCAACTTTCACGTACAGTAGAAGGTAGAGAAGATAAAAGACCATTACTTAGTGATCTAAGAGAATCTGGATCAATAGAACAAGACGCAGATATAGTTGCTTTCTTATATAGAGATGATTACTATACAAAAGAAACATCAATAGATGAAAATACGAGCAAAAGTGAATTTATAATTGCAAAACATCGTAATGGACCAACAACAACTGTTGATTTAATATTTAAAAGAAATACTTCTACATTCGTAAATATGTTAAAGGAAGATTAAAATGGAAGTATCAGTTTTATCAAGTGGTTCAAAAGGAAACTGTTGCTATGTAAAAGATGATTCAACTCAGATATTGATAGATCTAGGTACAACATCATTATATATTGAAAAAAATTTAAAAGATTTAAATACAACACCAGATAAAATACAAGCAATCTTTTTAACACATACCCATACGGATCATACAAGTGCATTAAAGGTATTTACAAAAAAATACAATACAAAAGTATATTTGACATTACCAATGTATAAGGAATTAAACCTTAATTTACCAAATTATGAATTTATAGAAAATACAATAAATGTTGGCTCTTTAAAAATAACTCCATTTAAAACTTCGCATGATGTAGCAGATTCTAATGGATATATAATAGAATCTGAAACTAAATCAATTGTTTATGTAACAGATACTGGATATATAAATATTAGAAATTATAAATTATTAAAAAATAGAGATTTGTATGTATTTGAAAGTAATCATGATGTGGATTTACTTATGGAAAATCCAAAATATCCATATCACATCAAACAAAGAATACTAGGAGATAAAGGACACTTATCAAATAAAGATTCGTCCAGATATCTAAAACAATTAGCTGGAGAAAAAACAAAGCATATAGTACTAGCCCATCTAAGTGAAGAAAATAACACACCATCTTTAGCATATGAAACATTGAAAGAACAAAATATTGATAATTGTGAAATAATAATTGCGCATCAGAATGAAAAAACGGAGTTAATAGAAGTATGATAAAAATAATATGTGTTGGAAAAATAAAAGAAAAATTTTATGTAGAAGCAATAAATGAATATAAAAAAAGATTAACAAAATATACAAAAATTGAAATAATTGAGGTTCCTGATGAACAAAATAATTCATTAATTAAAGAAAAAGAAAACATATTAAAAGTTTTAAATTTAAAAGATTACATTGTAACTTTAGAAATAGAAGGTAAAAAAATGACTTCAGAAATGTTTTCACAATTTATAGACAAAACACAAATAATAAATCCAAATATTACATTTATAATAGGTGGTTCATCAGGATTACATGACGAAATTAAAAAAATATCAAACTATAAAATATCTTTTTCAGATATGACTTTCCCACATCAATTATTTAGAGTAATATTACTTGAACAAGTATATAGAGCATATAAAATATTAAATAACGAAACTTATCATAAATAATGAATAAAAAAATTATAATCGTCCACTATTAAATAGAAAGGATGATTTTTTTGAAACCATTTATTACATTTATATTAATAATATTATCGTTTTATATAATAGGAAATATTTTTGAAGAAAAAGTAAAAATACCAGAAGAATCAATTAGATTAAGAGTGGTAGCCAATAGCAATGACGAATATGACCAGACAATAAAAAAAGAAGTAGCTAAGTCACTTCAAAAAGAAATTAACACATTAATTACCACTAAAGATAATGTTCAAACAACAAAACTAAAACTAAAAGATAATATGGATGCATTAGAAAATAACATAAATGAAATATTTAATAAAAACAATTATCATAAAAACTATAATATTAATTTAGGACTAAATTACTTTCCACAAAAGGATTTCAAAGGAATCATTTACAAAGAAGGTTATTATGAATCACTTCTTGTTACTATAGGAGAAGGAAAAGGAAATAATTGGTGGTGTGTCTTATTTCCTCCACTATGCGTTTTAGAAGCAGAAGAAAGTGATACTGTAGAATATAAATCATTAATAAAAGAAATAATAGATAAATATTTATAATAAGTATAAAAGTTTCCTATATAAATATAATTTTATAGGAGGCTTTTATTATGGAAATAATATTATTAGTAATAATTGCAGTAACATTAAGTATGGATGCTTTTTCACTTTCCCTTGCTTATGGAACAATAGGATTAGATAAAAAAAATATAATTTTACTATCTTGTATAGTTGGAATATATCATTTTATAATGCCACAAATAGGAAATTTATTTGGAATTTTAATATTAAAAATAATTAAAATTGAGCCAAATATAATTATTGCTCTTATATTCATGATAATAGGAATACAAATGATAATAGAGTTATTTAAAGAAGAAAAAGAAACATTTCCATTAAAAATATCACAAATGATACTATTTGGATTTGCAGTTAGTATAGATAGTTTTTCAGTTGGTATAGGTTTAAATGCAATAACAAATAAAAATATATTAGCATCAAGTATATTTTCTATAATAAGTTTTTTATTTACATATGTAGGGTTAAAAACAGGAAAATACATTAATGAAAAAATAGGAAAAATATCTACATTAATAGGTGGAATAATTATAATTATCTTTGCGTTACTATATTTATTTAAAATAATATAGTTTTTATTTACACTAAAAAAAATAAATTACTTGATAAATATATTAAAACAAATTATAATTATAATGGTGGTAAATACTATTTTTAAATTAATTAATAAGGCAATAAACACCATAGTAAGAAAAAAACATATTAATATAGTAGTGGAGGATATTATGAAACAAATAATAATAGAAGGTCAACATAGATTAAAAGGTACAATAAGAATATGTGGTGCAAAAAACAGTGCCGTAGCGCTTCTTCCAGCTGCCATTTTGTGTGATGAAGAAGTAAAAATAGATAATGTTCCAAGTATCTCGGATATAGATGCATTAAGTGAAATATTAGAATATTTAGGTGCAAAAGTAACACGTCAAGGTGAATTAGTTACAATTGATTCATCAACTATAGTAAATAAAGAAATACCAGAAGAAAAAGCAAAAAAATTAAGAGCTTCTTATTATTTTATGGGTGCTTTATTAGGAAAATATAAAAAAGTAGAAATATATTTTCCTGGTGGTTGTTCTATAGGAGCAAGACCCATTAATTTACATTTAAAAGGATTTGAAGCTTTAGGAGCAAAAATTACTGAAACAAAAAATAAATTTACTATAGAAGCAAAAGAATTAATAGGAAATAGGATTTATTTGGATATAGCATCGGTAGGTGCAACTATAAATATTATGTTTGCAGCAGTAAAAGCAAAAGGTATAACAACAATAGAAAATGCAGCTAAGGAACCAGAAATAGTAAATATTGCTACATTTTTAAATAATATGGGAGCTAGAATAATTGGTGCCGGTACTAGTACAATAACTATAACAGGTGTAGAAAAACTGGGAAAAGCATTTACAGAAGTAATACCAGATAGGATAGAAGCGGGAACCTATATAATAGCAGGTGCTTTGATTGGGGATAACTTAAAAATTGATAATGTAATACCAAGCCATATAGAATCGTTAACTTCTAAATTACAAGAAATGAATGTAAAGCTAGAAATTAATTCAGATTCAGTAGTGGTATCATCAACACCAAATTTATGTTCTTCATCAATTAAAACACTAGGTTACCCAGGATTCCCAACAGATTTACAACAACCAATAACTGCATTGTTTACACAAGCTAGTGGTACATCTATAGTAGAAGAAACAATATACGAAAATAGATTTTTAAATGTAGAATATTTAAATAATATGGGAGCAGATATAAAAATAGATTGTAATAAATTAAAAATTAACGGTCCAACAAAATTAATTGGAAAAGAAGTAATAGCAACAGACTTAAGAGCAGGAGCATGTTTAATATTAGCAGGTTTAATAGCTGAGGGGACAACTGTAGTTAAAGAAGTTGAACATATATTAAGAGGATATGATAATATAGTTGGAAAATTAAACAATGTAGGTGCAAAATTAAGAATAGAAGAGTATTAAATAAAATATAATTAAAGTAGATTTATCTACTTTTTTTTGAGGTGAAAAATGAAAAAATGTTTCTTCTTATTATCAATTATTTTAATAGTAATATTAATATATTCAGGTACAAAGGTAACAAAAAAATCATACCTTGTATTAGGAATTGATTCAAACTTAGATTATATAAATGATAAAAAAAGTAATTTAGAAAAGAACAACAAATTACTTAACTTTAATACAAAATATGTAAATAAAAACTATAGGATAACAGATATAATAAATGATATAAAATTTAAAAAAGAAATAGATAATAAAACGATTTTAAATTATATTATAAAAGCAGATTATATAACAGTTAATGTAGGATATAATGATTTAAAATCAATAATTAATGAATCAGAAATTTATTTGTATGATGATATTGACAGCATAATAATAGATTTAGATGAACTATTTAAATTATTAAGAACGTATAGTAAGGAAAAAATAGAATTTATAAAAATAGAAACGGATTCAAACATAGATGATTATGTAAACTCTAGGGTAGAAAAATTATGTAATAAATATAATATTATATATATATATTAAAATATATGATATAATAACAAAAGGAGGTATAAGATGGAAAATAAATTATATTCAAAAATTTATTTATGGTTATTTTTAGGTTTATTAGTATCATTTTTGACAGGTTATTTTGTATCAACAAATGTAAATATGCTATTTAATTTAATAAAACCCGGATATGTTATTGGTATACTTATTATAGAAGTATTTATTGCTATTTTCTTATCTGCTAGAATAACAAAGATGCAACCAATGACAGCTAAAATACTTTACTTTGTTTATTCATTTACAACAGGATTATCTTTATCATTTGTATTCGTGGTATATGAAATAACATCAATTATATATGTATTTGCAGTAACATCATTGTTATTTGGAATATTTGCATTTATTGGAAAGGTAACAAAATTAGATTTGTCAAAAATAAGTACAGTTTTATTAATGGGTTTAATAGCGCTTGTACTAGTAACCTTAATTAATTTGTTCATAGGTTCAGAAACAATAGATTTAATATTATGTTATGCAGGTATCATAATTTTCCTAGGTTATATTGCATATGACATGCAAAAAGTAAAATATTTACAAAATGTAATTCCTGATCAAGAAAATCTATCAATCTTTTGTGCTTTTCAATTATATTTAGATTTTATAAACCTATTTTATAGATTAATTTCATTATTTGGAAAATCAAAAGATTAAAAAATAGTTGCTTTTTAATAAATTTATTGTTATACTATTTTAGTAAATTTCTATGACATATTGGTTGTCATGGCGGAAGGAGATATATATGAAAAAAGGAATACATCCTGAATATGTAGATACTAAAGTTACATGTGCATGTGGTAATACTTTTACAGTAAAATCAAATAAAAAAGAACTACACCTAGAAGTATGTAATAAATGCCATCCATTCTTTAACGGTGGACAAGGTACTACTACTAAGAAAACAGGAGCAGTAGAAAAATTTAATCGTAAATTTGGAAGAACAGCATAAGCTGTTTTTTTTATTATAAAAAAAGCTGTCTTTAAACAACTTTGGATTTATTTATTGAACTTAATAATTTTTTTAATACATTTTTTTGAAAGATTAATAATTTTATATAAAAAGTAATAAATTTTATTAACTGGGATATCATATTCACCAATTAGTTCTACAACAGTACCATTAAATCCTTTTTTGAAGGCATATATACCATATCTATCATCATCTGGATCGAAATTCCCACTAATACCATAAAAATTATATATCTTGTATCCATTCTCAATTCCGTATTTAATCATTTCATATTGTATTCTATATTGTGCGTGCAAATTCATATATTCTTTATAATTTCCACTAAATAAATATATTATTTCGTAACCATATAACATGAACATACTTGCAGCTAAAGGAATTTTAGAACCCTTTTCTTTTAAGAGCAAAGCTTCATTAATTCTTTTGGATAAAATATTAACTTTACTTTGTTGTTCAATGAATTTTTTACTATTAGAGTTATTTAATTTTTTTAATGTATTATTTTCTTTTTCATATTCCAAATTGAGTTTATTTAAATAGTCTTCTGTATCAAGTTCAGCTATAACATATTTAACTTCATCACCAAAAAGTTTATACATTTCATGATTATATTCAATTCCTTTATTAGCAAAGTTTCTACGTTTACTTGTATCATCAGTAATTTTTACAAATTTATCTAATTCATCATATTCTAATGTTCTAATAATTAGATTTTCTTTGAATGTTTTATTAATAGAATTTCTGGTGTTTGGTTTCATATCTTTAAGTATTTGCTCAAGTGTTTTATTTTCTATATCAAGTGTAAACATCCATTTGACTTGTTCCGGATTTCTTTCTTTAAAACCTAAATTTCTTAAATTTTCTATTATTCTTTTATTATTTATACCACTTTGTACTATATCTCCATTTACATCTCTTTGTTGTTTCATGATATAAGGATCAATTCTTAAAATAAACCCGTTATTTTTTCTTATATATTTTTTTATACATGTGGTAAAAAATTTCAATAGTTCATAATTATTATAATCGATTAAAAAACCTCTTATTGCATAAAATTCTTTTTTACTAGCAAACTCATTTCTTGAAAGCAACATTGTAGCAGCAATAATTTTATTATTATTTTTAATACCTAAATATATGTGCTCCCAACCATCTACGGCTCTCATTTTAGCTATATTCGGTGTATGAAGGAATGTTCTTAGGGGGTGATTATTTAAAAATGATGTGTATTCTTTTTCTGTGATTTCTTGAAAATTCATTTCTTTCAGCTCCTTATAATTTAACCTCTATATAATAATACTACAAAATGCCAATTAATGAAAGTTGTAATTGGAATTTACAATTAAAAATATTAATGTTATAATTGTAATGTTTTAGAATGGAAAGTGAAATATGAAAAAAAATTCCTTTATAGAAGGTGCATTTGTAGCAACGGTGTCAATTTTGTTATGTAAGGTGTTGGGATTATTATATGTCATTCCCTTTTATGATATTATAGGTAATAAAGGCGGAGCTTTATATAGCTATGCATATTCTATATATGCAATTTTTCTAAGTCTTTCAACCTGTGGTATTCCTGTAGCGGTAGCAAAATTAGTAAGTGAATATAATGCTTTGGAAAATTATAGTTTAAAAGAAAAAATATATAAAATGTCCTCTCACATAATAATTATAATAGGGTTAATTGCTTTTCTTTTATTGTTTGTGTTTGCTGATAACATTGCTTATATGTTCATTGGAAATATACAAGGCGGAAATACATTGGAAGATGTATCAACTGCTATTAGAATTGTTTCAGTAGCGTTACTTATTGTCCCACAACAAAGTGTTTTAAGAGGATACCTTGAAGGACATAAAATGATTACAACTACTAGTATATCAAATTTAATAGAACAAGTAGTTAGAGTATTGATAATAGTAGTAGGGAGTTATCTTACTGTTAAAATATTTCATATGCCAATAAATTTTGCTGTTTATATAGCAATATTTGCAGCAACTATCGCAGCCTTGAGTTCATATATATATCTAAAAGTAAAAATAAAAAAACATAGTTCTGAATTTAAAACAACATCGATGAATGAACCAAAAGTTAAAAAAAAAGAATTATTTAAAAAGATAGTATTTTATTCTTTACCATTCGTGGTAATTGATTTAATCAGATCTGCATTTGGTATGGTCGATTCATTTACGGTTGTTAAGACAATGGTGAAATTAGGTTATGATGTATCAGTTGCAGAAACAACATTAGGTGTTGTTGCTACATGGGCGACAAAATTAAATATGATAGTTGCATCAGTAGGTCTTGGATTAATAACTAGTTTAATACCGAACGTATCCGGTAGTTATGCAAAAAAAGATATGAAGGATGTTAATAAAAAAATCAATGAGGCTTATAAATCAATATTATTTATAGTAATACCAATGTCTTTTGGACTAAGTTTCCTAGCTCAACCGGTATGGATAGCATTTTATGGTTATGACCAATTAAGTATTAATATATTTAGATTTTATATTCTTCAAGCAATAGTTTTTTGTATACACATAATAGCTTTGAATTTGGCTCAAACTTTAAATCAATCTAAAATTTCTTTAACTGCTATAATTGGAAATTTAATTTTAAAGATATTACTTAATGCTCCTATGATGTATTTACTCGAATATATTGGAATACCTGCTTACTATTCAACGATAATAACTAATATTATTATACAAGGTAGTGCTATATTATTTATTATGATATCTTTAAAGAAAAAATTTAAATTCAACTATAAAGAAATTATAAAATCAGTTTTCAAAACTATTTTCTGTTTAATAATAATGTTATTGATTTTATCAGCTCTTACTTTTGTAATCCCTTTAACAGCTGTTACACGATTAAAATCAATATTGTTAATAGCAATATATTCAAGTGTTGGAATAGTAGTATATTTTTATTTGGCAAATAAAATCAATTTAATTTCAGATGTATTTGGTCCATCATGGATTGCAAAAGTAAAATCTAAAATTAAAAAGATATTAAAAAATCCTTTAAAGAAAAAATAAAGGATTTTTATTTACTTGCGAAAAAATTTATATGTGATATAATTTAAATATGGAAGTAGAGGTTAGGTAATGAAAAATATAATTAGATTTTTTAAAAAGCTTATTAATTTAAATTTAGTCTTTATGCTTATACTAACTACTATAATAGTTCCAGATGTAACTTATGCAAAAACATTAGGCGATTTAAAGCAGGAGTTGCAAAAAAGCATAAATGAATATAATGCTGCGCAAAATGATAAAAAATTAACAGAAAATCAGATAAATAATATTAAAAAAAATATAAGTAATGCTACGCAAGAAATAGAAAGTAGTCAAGAGGAAATTCAAAATTTAACACAAGAAATAGAACAACTAAAAAATGATATACAATCAAAAAAACAACAAATTAAAGATATCATGAGTTTTTATCAGATTTCTGGTAGTAGCACAATGTATTTAGATTATGCAATGGGTGCAAAAACATTTACAGATTTTATATATAGAGTAGCAATCAGCGAACAACTTATTGAATATAATGATTCGTTGGTAGACGAATACAACAATATGATTGTAAAAAATAAAGAAAAACAAGAAAAATTATCGAAAGACATAAAAAACTTAGAACAAAAACAACAAGAATTATCAAAAAGTTTAGATAGTCTTGGAAATCAATTAGATGAAATTGTAGATTTGTCAATGGATATAGAAGATGAAATAGCATCTAGACGAGAAGCCATTGAAATGTATGAAAAACAGTATGGATGTAAAGATACTGATGATATAAATGTTTGTACAAGAGGTCAATTGCCTGCTGATACAAAATTTTGGAGACCAATAATATCTGGTGGCTTTAGTAGTGAATTTGGTTATAGAACTTATAGATTAAATGGAAGAACTGTTACAGATTTTCATAGTGGACTTGATTTAACTGGAAGTACTGATGTTTATGCATCTGCAGCAGGAATAGTTGCTGGTATTATATGGAAATCAAGTTGTGGTGGTAATAGAATTTATATACATCATAAGATAAATGGAGTTACATATACAACATCATATGTACATTTAAGATCTATTTTAGTTTCTGTTGGTGACACTGTAACTAAAGATACTAAAATTGCAATAATGGGTGGCGATCCTAGTGTTGAAACTTGGGACAAATGTTCTACGGGTAGACATTTACATTTCGCAACAGCATACGGTTTATATTTAACTGATTATACTTCTTGGAATACTTATATAGCAAAAAGTGTTAATCCAAGAACATTAGTTAATTTTCCACAAAGAGGAACTAGGTTTACAAATAGAACTACAAAATACTAATATAAGCGAGTAGTTATACTCGCTTATATAATATATAAGGAGGTTCATATGAAAAAAGTTTTACTGATGTTTTTAATTGTAATAGTGATTGTAGCAACTGCTTTTTTAAGTTTATCATATGAAAAAAATGTTGAACCAAACACGTACTACAAAGTTTATTTAAATGGGGAATTGTTAGGTAAAATTGAATCAAAAGATCAATTAGAAAAATATATAAATGAAGAACAAAAAGAAATAAAAGAAAAGTATTTAGTAAATGAAGTTTTTATTCCAAATGGTTTAGAAATAAAAAAAGAAATAAGTTATAATAATAACATAGAAGATATAAAATCGATATATGAAAAAATAAAGAAAAAAAGTGATTTCACATTAAGAGGATATCAAATAACAATTCAAAATGGAAAAAACACTGAAAAAATATATGTTTTATCAAAAGATATTTTCACGAATGCGGTAGAAATGGTTATAAAAGCATACGTGGGAACTGAAAAATATGAAGCGTATAAAAATAATACTCAAGAACAAATAAAGGAAACAGGTCAATATATAACGGATATATATATTGATAATAACATAACAATTAAAGAAATGAATATTCCTTCAACAGAAAAGATATATACTGATAGCGCACAATTGAGCAAATATTTGTTATTTGGTGAAAATCAACAAAGTAAAACTCATGTTGTTAAAGTAGGTGATACTATAGAAGAAGTTGCCTATGAGTACAAAATTAGCGTAGAAGAATTTTTAATGTCAAATCCTAAATATAAAAAAGAAACAAATATTCTTTCTGTAGGAGAAGAAGTGGTGATTGGCATAACAAATCCAAAGCTAAATGTAACTGTATCACAAGAAACAACGACAGATATAGAGGAATTATATAAAACTGTGGAAAAAATAGATCCAACTATGGTAGCAGGTTATGAAACGGTAACACAAGTTGGAAAAAATGGAATTTCACGAACAAAACAAAATGAAAAATTAGTAAATGGTACTATAGTATATGTACAACAAATATCTAAAGAAGTATTACAACCTGCTACAGATAAAATCATTGTAAAAGGTTCTAGGGTATTACCGTCAGTTGGTTCACTTAGTAACTGGTTATGGCCTATTGATAGTTATTATATAAGTTCAAATTATACTTATAGAATTAATCCAATAACTGGTCAACGTGAATTACATGGTGCACTTGATATTGCAGGTAAATATGGATCAAAAATTTATGCTACAAATAATGGTACCGTAATAAAAGTAGCTAGAGATAGTGTCAATGGTATACATGTAGTAATTAATCATAACAATGGATATTACACACAATATAATCATATGAGTTCTTATGCTTCTGGTTTAAAAGTAGGCCAAACTGTTGAAAGAGGTCAAGTAATAGGATATGTTGGAATGACAGGAATGGCAACAGGCCCACATTTACATTTTGCTGTGTGGTATGGAGGTGCCCCATTCAGTTCTGGAGCAACAAGAGTAAATCCATGGACATTATTTAGATAGGAGAAAATATGGTAATAGGAATAGGAAACGATCATAGAGGGTATAAATTAAAATTAAAATTAAAAGAATATTTAGAATCAAAAAAATATACAGTAAAAGATTTAGGAAGTCAAACAGAAGAATCTACTGATTATCCTATATATGCTTTTTCAGTAGGCGAAGCAATTATAAATAAAGATATAGATCTAGGAATATTAATTTGTAGAACAGGTATAGGTATGGGCATAGCCTGCAATAAGGTAAAAGGTATAAGATGTGGAAAAGTAGACAATGTTGAAGAAGCAAGACTTTGCAAAATTGATAATAATTGCAATGTAATTTCCATTAGCTATGAAAAACAATTTGATGAACTAAAAGAAATAATAGATACTTTTTTAGAAACAAAATTCACAAATGAAGAAAGACATTTAAGAAGAATTAATATGATAACGAATTATGAGGAAAAATGATAAAAGGAATATTTTATCTTTTTTCACTTTTAATATCTATTTGGGCATTAGATAGTATAAATATTAATGGTATATTTAAAAAAAATAGATATTATCAATCAAGAATTTTATATTTTTTAATAGCAATTTTCTTATCATATACTACAACAAATTTCTTTTATGACTTCTTTGTTAATACAAAAATATTATAAATCACAGAAATGTGATTTTTTTTGACAAAAAACTCTATTATTTAAAACTATAATAAACAATAGTGATGAATATGAAAAAAATAATATATGTAATTCTGTTAATAATAATAATACCATACATAGTTATTTCATTATTTATATATGATGATGAAATAAAATTTAATTATACCGCTAATATGAAAGTAAGAGTAAAAAGAAACGCAACTGGAAAAATAGATGAAATTCCATTAGAAGAATATGTATCAGGCGTGCTTGCAGGTGAAATGCCAGCAGAGTTTTCATTAGAAGCATTAAAAGCTCAAGCAGTAGCTGCTCGTACTTATGTAATGAAACGACTTTCAACAAATAAAAAAAATGAATATGATGTAATAGATACAGTACAAAATCAGGTATATTTAGATGAAACCCAACAAAAACAAAATTGGGGAAATAGATATACTGAACTCTCAAATAAAGTAAAACAAGCAGTGATAGAAACAAATTCTGAATATTTAGTATATAATGGAAAAATAATAGATGCTTTGTTTTTTTCTACAAGTATTGGAGTAACCGAAAATAGTGAAGATATATTTCCAAATGAAATTCCCTATTTAAGAAGTGTTAGTTCTACATGGGATTCTGTATCTCCACTTTATGATAAAGAATATTATTTCACTTTAAAAAAATTTTATGATTTATTAGGATTAGAATATAAAGATAAGGTAACAGTAGAAATAATTTCAAAAACAAATACAGGTAGAATAAAAAAAATTAAAATAAATGATAAAACATTTACAGGCTGGGAGTTATGTAATAAATTGGGACTAAAATCAAATTATTATACTATAACCCAAAATAATGATTCAATAAAAGTGGTTGCTAGAGGATATGGTCATGGAGTTGGAATGAGTCAGTATGGAGCAGAAGGAATGTCAAGATCAGGATATACATATGATCAAATTTTATATCATTATTACCAAGGAACTAAAATAAAAAAAATTTAAAAAATTGTATAAAATATTAAATATTGTCAAAACTCTTAAATGAGGTGATAATATGACATATAGAAGATTAAAAAAACCAGTGGTATATACTATTTATGCAATAGGATTTATATTAATAATTTCAAGTATATTTTTAATACAAAAGTCTTTATACAAAAAACCAGACACTACAGAATATGTAAATAAAACTATATTTGAAGACACAGTTCCAGTTGTTAGCGATACAACAACAAATAATAATATAGAACAAATAGCTAATCCTTATATTGATGAAAGTGTTTCAATAACAAAAAAATATTATGATTATGCTAGCGATGAAAACGAACAAAAAAATTCAATAATATATTATGAAGGAACATATATACCAAGCACAGGAATAACTTACAAAGGAAAAGATACATTTGATATAGTAGCAATTCTAAGTGGCACAGTAACATCCGTACATCAAGATGAAATTTTAGGAAATGTAATAGAAATTAAACATGAAAACAATATAGTTAGTATATATCAAAGTTTAGGTGAAGTATCAGTAAAAGAAAACGACCAAGTAACACAAGGTCAAGTTATTGGTAAAAGTGGCAATTCAAATATAGATAAAGATTCTGGGAATCATTTATATTTTGAAATAAGCATAAATAACAAAACTGTAAATCCACTAAATTACATTGGTAAAAAAACAAATGAAATATAGAAGGGCATAAGCTCTTTTTTGAATAAAAATATCAGTTAAAAATATAATTTACTAAAGAGGTGTTATAGTGAATTATATTAATAAAAGAGTATTAGAAGAAGCAAACTATATTATACAAACAGGAAAGACTGTTAGAGAAATAGCCAGTTTATTTAAAGTATCAAAAAGTACAGTACATAAAGATTTACATGAAAGACTATTAAAAATAGACAAAGAAAAATACAAAAATGTAGAAAACATTTTAAAATATCATATAGATATACGACATATTAGAGGTGGAGAATCAACCAGAAAAAAATACTTAAACATATTACAGTAAAGGAGGAAATAATGTTTACAAAAGATATAGGAATAGATTTAGGTACAGCAAATGTATTAATTTTCGTAAAAGGACAAGGTATAGTATTAAATGAACCAAGTGTTGTTGCAATAGATTCAGAAACAAAAAAACCTTTAGCAGTAGGAGTAGAAGCTAGAGAAATGCTTGGAAGAACACCAGGAAGTGTACAAGCCATAAGACCAATGAAAGATGGCGTAATAGCAGATTTTGAAATCACAGAAGTTATGCTTGATTATTTTTTAAAAAAAGTAAATGGTAAAACTTTATTTACAAAACCTAGAATATTAATTTGTTGTCCATCAAATATAACTCAAGTAGAAAAAAATGCGATAAAAGAGGCTGCTGAAAGAACAGGAGCAAAAAGAGTATATATTGAGGAAGAACCTAAAGTAGCAGCTACAGGAGCCGGCCTAAATATATCAGCTCCAAGTGGTAGTATGGTAATAGATATAGGTGGTGGAACTACTGATATTGCTGTTTTATCACTAGGTGGAATAGTTACTAGTTCATCAATTAAAATAGCAGGTAACACATTTGATAGTGACATAATTAAATATATTAAAGAAAAATATAAGCTTTTAATAGGTGATAGGACAGCAGAAGATATTAAATTAACTATAGGTACAGTTTACAAAGGTGATAAAAACAACAAAATGGAAGTTAGAGGTAGAAATTTAACAACAGGACTTCCAAACACTATAACCATAACAGCTCCAGAAATAGAAGAAGCTTTAAAAGAAAGCGTAAATATTATAGTAGAAACTACTAAAAAAGTTCTTGAAGAAACTCCCCCAGAATTATCTGCAGATATAATTAATAAAGGAATTGTATTAACTGGTGGAGGAGCCTTAATAAATGGATTAGATGAATTATTACAAAAAGAATTAGATGTTCCAGTATACATTGCAGAAAGTCCACTTACATGTGTAGCAGAGGGAACAGGTGTGCTTTTAAATAATCTTTATTTAATAGAAAAATAAAGATTTTTTTTAAGTTTTAGTATAAAAAAAACCTAAAAATGAATAATAATATTGGTGATAACATGGACATAAAACAATTAGATGATGTAGCAATCAGATCGATAATATCATTAATAGTTCTTTTTGCAATAACAAAATTATTAGGTAAAAAGCAAGTATCACAACTTTCAGTATTTGATTATGTAATTGGTATTTCAATAGGAAATTTTGCAGCTGAAATCACAACATCACTTGATACACAATTTGAAAATGGCATACTTGCAATGTCAATATTTGGTTTAATTGCATATTTAGTTTCTGTTTTGACAATGAAAAGTATAACACTTAGAAGATTTTTTATGGGTATCCCAACTATATTAATTGATAAAGGAAAAATAGTAGAAAAAAACTTAAAAAAAGTAAAATTTGATATAAACGATTTATTAGAACAATGTAGAATGAACGGATATTTTGACTTAAGTCAAATTGATTATGCAATATTAGAAGTTAATGGAATTGTTAGTATAATGCCAAAGAAAGAAAATCAAAATGTTACTATACAAGATATGAATTTACCGGTGCAGAAACAAGGATTATGCGCAAATGTAATAATAGATACTAAAATTATGATTAAAAATTTAAATAATTTTAATAAGAATAAAGAATGGTTACAAAAAGAACTTAAAGTTAAAGGTTATAAAAATACATCAAATATTTTACTTGCAACATTAGATATAAATGAAAAATTAACAGTTTACGAAAAAAATGTAAATGAACAAACAAAAGATATTCTTGAATGATAAAATGTGTTAAAATATATTTGGTGATACTATGAGACAATTTTGCGCTTCTGCATTTATCATAAATCCACTTGATAAAAAAATACTATTAGTTAAACACAAAAAATTTGATAAATGGGTTCAACCAGGCGGTCATATAGAACCAAACGAATTACCAGAAGAAACGGCAGTTAGAGAAGTATATGAAGAAACGAAAATTAAAATTAAACTTTTAGGTGTTAGATTTCCAAGAGAAAATGATTGTATACGCCCACTTGGAATTCAAAAGAATTTAAATAAAATGGGGGAAGTTCATATAGATATTATTTATCCAGCAGTTCCACTTAACCCATATAATTGTGATCCTGTAATTAGTGAAGAAAGTACAGAAGCAGGATGGTTTTCTTTAAATGATTTAGAAAATATTAGCGTTTTTCCTGATATAAAAATAACGATGGAATATATTTTGAAATATTATTTTAATATTAAATAATTTAGTTTACATAATTTATATGTAATGGTATAATTACATTAAACTTGGAGGAGATATTAATGCATATAGAAAAACTTAATAGCGCTGAATACGAAGAATATGCTTCTAAAAGTAAATATATAACATTTCATCAAAAAGAATATTGGGGAAAACTAAAACAAGCTGGTGGTTGGAATTATGATTTAATTGGATTAAAAAAAGATAGTAAAATTATAGCTGCTACTATGGTTTTGTCAAAAAAACTACCTTTAGGATTGAAATTATTTTATGCCCCTAGGGGATTTTTAATAGATTATAATAACAAAGAATTGTTAAAAAAATTTATACTTGAAATAAAAGAATATGTAAAAAATAATAAAGGATTTATGTTAAAAATTGATCCATATGTTGAATATAAAACAAGAGACATAGATGGTAATATAGTAGAAAATGGTGTAGATAACTCAAATATAGTTGATTTTTTAAAAAATAATGGTTTTAAACATTATGGTTTTAATAAAGATATAACAAAAGAATTACAGCCACGTTGGATGTATGTTTTAGATTTAAAAAATAAAACTGAAGAAGATGTTTTTGCAGGCTTTAACAAACACTATAGAAAAACCATACGTAGAACTGAAAAACAGGGACTAATTATAGAACAGATTTCAAAAGATAGATTGATGGATTATAAAAATATAATGGAACATACAAGTTCAAGACGTGGTTTTATAGATAGACCATATTCTTATTATGAAAACATGTATGATAAAATAGGTGATAATTTAATAATAAATATATGTTATCTTGATGTGGAACTAGGTATTAAAAAATTTCAAGATGAAATAGATAAGATTAAAAGTTATCAAGATATAAAAGATTACCATTTGAAAGAAATAGATGATAATAAAAAGAAAATAGATTTATATGAAGAATATAAATCAAAATATGGTTCAAAGATACCACTAGCTGGAACAATGTCTATAATATGTGGAAAAGAATATTTAAATTTATTTGGTGGCGCTTATGAAGAATTTATGCATTATGACGCCCAATACTTAATAAAATGGTTTACAATGAAAGACGCTTTAAAGAGAAAGTGCGATATATATAATTTTTATGGAATAAGTGGAAATTTTGAAAAAGAAAATAATGATATGTATGGAATATACGAATTTAAAAAAGGTTTTGGTGGAAGAGTAGTAGAATTAATTGGTGAGTTTGATTTAATTATTTCAAAGCCAAAATATAATTTATATAATTTTATGTTAAAAATTTATAACAAATTAAAAAAATAAAGGGATTAATTTATAATATTATCCCTTTATTCTTTTTTTAACTCTTTTATTAATATTTTTTCTAAAACTTTTTGAGCATATGTAACATATAATTAAAATTATTATACAAATCAGGTAAAACTTGTATCCGTATTCATTATCATTGGAAGACTTTTGAATTTCATTATTTTCTTTATTCCATATCCCTATATTTTTTTCTTGTGCGTTTTTTTCACTTTTTTTTAACAAAGCAGTATATTTATAATCTCCATATAAATATGCTACTTTACCATATCCATTTTCTATAATTAGATTTTGTAACAATTCATTATCTATCCAAACCCAAACTAAGTTTCTATTATATTTGTCATACTTGTTTGAATTTTCATCATATTCTATTTCGATTTTATTAGCTTTTTTAAGTTTATTACAAGTATACTTGCTAGCTTCTTTTCCAAAAAATTCAATTTTATTTGTTGACTCAGGTGTATCAATAGCTAGAAATCTTGCTTTAATTTTTTCCTCATTTAAGTTGAACCAAGCAGTGTCGCCATCTACGCATTTATTTAATGTTACCTCCTTTTTTTCATATGCATAGACATTAAAAGGAATTATAATTAATAGTATTATAATTAATAATTTTTTCAATTTACTTCACCATTATAATTATAACATGAATTAGTTAAATATAGATATTTAGTTAGTTTGAAAAACGTAAGATTAACTTGACCTTGTAGTGAAAAAATGATAATATATAACTTAATTTTTGAAGAATGGAATTTTATTTAAAATAAATTATTAATGGAGTGATATAAATGGATTATGATATTGGAAGCATAGTAATGTTAGAAAATGTTGTTTTTAAAACAGCATATTTAAATAATAAATTAACTAGAAAATTTACATTTGATCATGCAAAAAAAAGACCAGCAATCATTATTGCTGAAGATAAAGAAAACACATATTTCCTAACCATTACTAGTGGCAAATGCGGAGTTAAAAAACATGAAGATAGATATTATATAGGTGAAAAAACAAAAACAGAAATTGGAGGCTATGTGGTTTTAACTAATATTTATAAAAGAAATATTTGCTTTAGAAATGAACTTTTCTACTTAGAACCCAATAATTTGTTATCTTTGTTAATAAAGTTTAAAAAGTTTCAAGAAAATATCAAAATGGATGAAGAATATATAAATATATCAAAAATAATAGATGAGAAAATAAATGAATTAACATATAAAAAAAATAAACAAAAAACGTTAATAAAAAAACAAAAAACGTTAATAAAAAAAGTTCAGTTTTTTTATTAATTATGATATAATGAATCAGTTGAAAGAGAAGTGTATTTATGAAAAAAATAAAAAATATAGCAATTATAGCCCATGTTGATCATGGTAAAACAAAATTAGTAGATAAATTGTTAGAAATGTCACATACTTTTAGAGCAAATGAAGATATTAGTGAACTATCTATGGATTCAAATGCAATTGAAAGAGAAAGAGGAATAACAATATTAGCTAAAACAACAGCTATCGATTATAAAGATTATAGAATTAACATACTTGATACACCAGGACATGCTGACTTTGGTGGAGAAGTAGAAAGAATTATGAATATGGTTGATGGTGTTCTTCTAGTAGTAGATGCATATGAAGGTCCTATGCCACAAACTAAATTCGTATTAAAAAAAGCATTGGCAGCAGGTGTAACTCCAATTGTTGTAGTTAATAAAATAGATAAACCTACTGCAAGACCAAAACAAGTTGTGGATGAAGTAATAGATTTATTTATTGAGCTTGGTGCAGATATAGATCAATTAGATTTCCCTGTTATATATGCTTCAGCACTTAATGGTACATCAAGTATGTCTCCAGAAATAGAAACTCAAGAACCAACCATGGATTATGTTTTAGACGCAGTTATAAATACTATTCCAAACCCTAAAGTAGATTTAAATGGATCATTACAATTCCAACCTGCTTTATTAGATTATAACGATTATGTGGGTAGAATTGGAATTGGTCTTGTTAAAAGAGGCAAAATTAAAGTAAATCAAATGGTTTCTTGTATAAGATTAGATGGATCTATTAAACAATTCAGAATTGCTAAACTATTTGGCTTCTTTGGTTTAAATAAAGTTGAAATAGAAGAAGCAGAAGCCGGAGACATAATAGCAATTTCAGGGTTACCTGATATTTCAGTTGGTGAAACTGTATGTGAAGTTGGTAAAGAAGAAGCTCTTCCAATCTTGAGAATAGATGAACCAACATTACAAATGACATTTGGTGTAAATACTAGTCCATTTTGTGGTAGAGATGGTAAATTATTAACAGCAAGAAAAATTGAAGAAAGATTATTTAAAGAAACAGAAAAAGATGTAAGTTTAAAAGTAGTTCCAGGTGATTCAGAGTCATTTATAGTTTCTGGACGTGGTGAATTACATCTTGGAATACTAATTGAAAACATGAGACGTGAAGGCTTTGAACTTCAAGTTTCAAAACCAGCAATAATAATAAAAGAAGTAGATGGAGTAAAAATGGAACCATACGAAGATCTACAATTAGACGTTCCAGAAGACTGCGTAGGTAATATTATAGAACAACTTGGTATGAGAAGTGCCACTATGGAAAATATGACTAATGTTGGTAATCAAGTAAGATTAATTTATACAATTCCATCAAGAGGATTACTAGGATTTACAACAGACTTTATGACTTTAACTAAAGGTTATGGAATAATAAATCATTCATTTAAAGAATTTAGACCATATCAAAATGTAGATGTTGGTGAAAGAAAATTAGGCGTTTTAGTTTCAATGGAAAACGGAAAATCAACTGCATATTCATTAGGTCAACTTGAAGATAGAGGAATAATGTTTATTGAACCTGGTGTAGATGTTTATGAAGGTATGATTGTTGGTGAACATACTAGAGATAATGACTTAGCTGTAAATGTTGTAAAAGGTAAAAATTTAACTAATACAAGAAGTGCAGGAAAAGATCATACTGTAGTATTAAAAAGACCTAGACCTATAACATTGGAATATGCACTTGATTATATTAATTCAGATGAATTAGTAGAAGTTACACCTAATAATATAAGATTAAGAAAAAAAGTTTTAAATACAGAACAAAGAAAGAAATTAGATGCAAGAAAATAATTTCTTTTTTTATAATTTAATAAAAAAACAATATGTAAAATATTGTTAATTGAAAGCAGATTCAATAAGATATGTAATAAGATCTTTACATGAAAAATTTTTATTTGTAAGTAGCATAGGGTACATACTTATATCTGTGAATCCTGGTATTGTATTGATTTCATTTAAATAAATTTTATCATTATAGAAAAAGTCAATTCTGGCCATACCACGACATCTTAAAAAATTAAATACCTTTTTAGCTAATGTTTGAATTTGTATTTTAACGTTGTGTGGAATATCTGCGGGTATTATAGTTTTAGAACTAGAATCATTATATTTAGCTTCATAATCATAAAAATCACTATTTGTTTTAATTTCCCCAATATCTGATATAACCAATTTATCTGTTCCTCTAATTGCGCATTCTAATTCTTTTGCGTTAATAAACTTTTCAACAATAATTTTATTATCATATTTTAAAGCTTCATTAATAAAAATTTTAAGTTCCTTTTTATTAGTTGCTTTATTAATTCCTATAGATGAACCACTTTTACATGGTTTAATTATCATTGGAAATTCAATTTTTTTAATTATTTCTTTCATATTATAATCTTTAGATATACAAACATAATCTACTTGGGGAATATTATAATTATTAAGAATTATCTTAGTTAATTCTTTATCATAACAAAGTAAGTTGGTACAAGGATTACATCCAACATATTTTATTTTAAACAATTCCAGCATACTTTGTATTTTTCCATCTTCACATGTATTACCATGAATTATAGGAAAAACAACATCAAAACCTTTAATAAACTCTATAATATTTGTAATTTTTTCTATATTTGAATCTAGCCAATTTCCATTAGTTAAAAAATCATAATTGTCATTAAAAACATACCAATCTTCTTTTATACCCACACTAGTAACTTCATATTTATTTTTATCAATGTTTTCTAATATAGTTCTAGCTGATTTACAAGAAACGTAATGTTCATTAGAGTCTCCACCAAAAAGAATTAATACTTTTTTCACAATATACACCTCATTAAACAATATGTTTTTAAACAAAAAAAATGTTAATTCTTCTTAAACATTTGCATATTATTTAATTGTATGATATAGTTAATTTGGTTTAAAAATTATTAAGTGTATTCTATATAAGAACTCCTTTATAACTATTAAATCAATGATGTGTAAAGGAGGAGAAAAATATGCAAGATAAAACTAAAGTTTGCAAAGATTGTGGAAAAGAATTTATTTTTACTGTTGGTGAACAAGAATTTTATAAAGAAAAAGGTTTTACTAATGAACCAGTAAGATGTAAAGAATGCAGAGATAAAAGAAAAGCAGAAAAAATGTCTAAATAGGATTTTTATCCTATTTTTTTTGATAAATTTTTTCTTTAAACTTAAGTACTTCGTTTTCATAATAAGGAATTATTTCAACAACATAATTATATTTGTTTGAAAAAGTTATTTTAATATTTGAAAAATTATTGTTTCTAATAACAATATTTTTTTTGTCAATTTTTTCATTAAAGTATATTAAATTAATTTCGCTATATTTGTTATTATCTGTTTCAATTTCATTTATTGTAAAATTATAAATTTCATCATTTATATTTATTATTAAATAATTATCAGATTTATCAATTTTAATTATTTCATCATTTTCATTTGCATTATAATTTTGTATATTTGTAATACTATAAAATTTATTATTATATTTTTTTTCTAAATCTTCTAGATTATTTAGTATGTCTTCTACTTTTTTGCTATTAGTAGAACAGTACATATTATTATCAAAAAATTCCATATAATAATTATTAGAAATATATATATTATATAAGTTATTATTAGTTATGATTTGTAAGTTTTTTCCTTCAACTGATTTATTTTTATGACATTTGAAATTTAGTTTTAATAAATCATTCTTGATTATATTGTAATCTTCATTTATAAATACAGTATCATTATATTTAATTAAATTTATATTATCTAATTCAAGCTTTTTATTAGAACATCCAGTCATTGTTAATAAAAACATTATTATTAATACATATTTCATATTATCACCCGTATATATTATGAGTAAAAAAAATAAAAAAAATACTTGGAATACCAAGCATTTAAATTTTGTTTTCTAAGTAGTAATTTCTTAGTTCTTTAAATCTTTGATAATGAATTATTTCTCTTTGACGTAAGAAAGATAAAGGACCTAATACATCTGGATCATTAGTTAAATCCATTAAATGTTCGTATGTAGCTCTAGCTCTTTGTTCTGTAACCACTCGATTAACATAGTATAGATTTAGAAATTCCAGTAGATATTTATAACTCTATCTTTAGTCTTTGGTATTCTTTTACCAACTTCTATATAATCAATTAAAGTATCTACGTGTATTCTTTCTAATTTATTTATATTTTGATACTTCTTTAATAATTCTTCTTTATTTAAAGAAGTTTTTAATTTTATATTTAATTCTTTAAGTTGTTCTTCATAATCATCTAAGCTCTTTTGATAGTTTTCTTTTTCTTGATGAAATCCTTTAGAAAATTCTACAAACTCATCACTAGTTATTATTCCTTTAATTTTATCTGTATATAGATTTTTTAATGCTTTAGTACAATTATCTATATCTTTTTTACAGTTTTCTATTTTATTTTTTAATAAATCTATTTCTTTCTGTAAACGATTTTCATATTTAACTTTAGAATTTATCTCGCTATTCTTAATTCCTAAGTTCTTTATAATAGATTTTAATTCATCTAAAACAATTCTTTCTAATTTATCTATATCAATACAACAACCGTCACAAGCATCCTTACTAACATACTTAGTACTACATTGCAAGTTTCTTCTGTTTTGGATTTTCTGAGTTCTTAAATAGTAACCACATTGAAGACATTTTACTTTTCTAGCAAATATTCCAATTTTATTACTATCTCCCCAAGGTTTAAATCTTTGTTTTATTAAATCTTGGGCTTTATTCCAAGTATCCATATCTATAATTGCTTCGTGCATATTAGGGACTTTAACCCATTGATTTTTCGGTATCTGAACTGTCTTACTAGATTTATAAGATATATTCTTTTGCTTACTTTGAACCATAGTACCGATATACATTTCATTACATAACATACTTTGAATTGTGTAATACTTCCAAAGTTTAGAATTACTATTCTTACTTGTGTGTTTAAATCTTAAACCTTTTAATCTTTTATATTCAGTAGGATTAGGAATTCCTTTTTCATTAAGAATTCTTGCAATAGAAGTTTTACCATAACCACTTATGAATAAATCAAATACTTCTCTTACAACTGCTGCTGCTTCTTCATCTATAATTAAATGTCCTTTTTTGTCAGGATCCTTTTCATAACCATACAGAGCAAATGAACCTATATGTTGTCCCGCTCTTTTTTTAGTTTCAAAAACACTTCTTATATTGTTAGATAAATCTTCTAAGTACCACTCATTAACTAAACCATTTATTTGTCTGGATTTTTTGTTCCCAGCGTTGTCAGTGTCAGCATTATCAGCATACCCAATAAATCTTATATTCCATTCTAAAAATTTACCATGAATATATTTTTCTACTAATTCTAATTCTCTTGTAAATCTTGATTGAGACTTACATAATACTATATCAAATAACTTCTTTTCAGCGTCTTGTAATAATCTATTAAATTCTGGTCTATTTCTATCAGAGCCTTTAAAATCATCATCAGAATAAATATCATATATTTGCCATCCCATTTTTAAAGTGTACTCAATTAACATATTTTTCTGATTTTGAATGCTTTCTGAATCATCATCTTTGTTTAACTTATTTCTATCTTCTTCCGATAGTCTACAATAAATTGCTACTTTCATTATTATTTTACCTCCTTATTACTACAGAAAATAAAATAAGCCAACTACGATATAATTTAATTATACTACTAGTTGGCTTGTATTCCTACGCATCTTTATTTTCTGCTATTTGAAAAGAAATGATTTTAGATAGTAGTTCTATCAATGTATTTCTTTTTATTTCTATATTTTCTTCCTTGAAGAAATTATTACATGTCTTCATACATACCCCTCATTATAAAGATATGTGATGAAGAAAGTGATAATGATTTTTAAAAATCAAATTCTTCATAAATTATCTCTTTTTCACTTTGCGTAGAAACATCATCTTCTGTTACACCATCATATAGACCGTATACCTCAGAATATTCTAGTTTAACTTCATCTTTTAAAGTAAAATCAACGTAGTATTCTTTACCACCATTAGTTTTAATAGTAGTATTTTTGCCCATTTTTTCTAGAAGTCTTTTTACTTCACCTTTTGCTTCAGTATAACCTTTGTTATTATCTTTACACCAAGCCTTATATACTTCAAAAATCTTGCCTTTAGTACAATTATCTTTGATAGCAACTCTTGGTACGCGTTCAATAGTACATTCGTTAAAGAATTTTAAAAATGAATTATTATCCATTTGATAATCCTTATTTGCTTTTAAGCATTTTTCAGGAATATCAAATTTATAATTATTTTCTATCAATCTCTTTAACGCTTTAATAGACAAAGATACAATATAATCTTTTTCTTCAAGCAAATGTTTAACTAAGTCTTTGTCCTGTTTATCTACAGGTATAACATTGTTACATTCTATTATAAGAATTCTATTATATACCCAATCTTCTTTATCTCCACCAAATTTAGGTAAAGCATTACAGCAGAACCACATAAAGCCATTAAAGGTACAAGAAAAACCATTCATAAACTTCTGTTCCATATAAATTGGGTCTCCACCAGTTGCTTGTTTAAATACAGTTAATGCTGGAATAGTGATATATCCCATATCATTTGAACCAACGAGCCTTTTATCTAGTAATTGAGATTTACCAAACTTGTCTTCTAGTTGTTTCAAGTCAATTTCGCTAGTATTTTCATCTCCAAGGAGTTTCTTTAAAAATACTTTAATTTGACTTTTTCCAGTGTCTCCTTTACCGACCATAAATAATGCTTTCTTAGTTCTATAACCTTTTACATTACTTATAGTTAGTCCTATTATTTCTAATAATAGTTGTTTTAATTCTTCATCTTTTTCAGTTAAGTCATCCAGATACTTTTCAAAATAACTATTCTCTGGAGTAGGTACTTCTTCAACAAAATCACAAGGAATTCTTATTGTCGATAAATACCTTGGGGAATGAGATTTTAGTTCCATAGTATCTAAATGAAGAATACCATTATTAAAATTGATTATATTTTCATTAGAATTAAGTTCTTTCATTCTGACATACTTTAAATCAGAATAAAGTAGTTTTCTAACTTCATTATATATTTTAGAACTCTGTAGTTCTAAAGGTATCAGACTTTTAATAAGTCCGTTCATTTCTTCATCAGACATCAACTTATAATATCCGTCGATGTAGTAATATCTTAAAACGCCTTCGGTTGCTTCATTCCTCACAAAGATATAGTTTAAATTATTTCTTATGAATTCGGCGAGTAAAGGACAAGAAATTTTTCCATCCTCTTTTATATACGGACATGAATTTATCCCGTTATTATCTAAACCAATTTCTTCAACTTGTGATTTAACTACATCGAGATAATTCTTTACTGGTTTTTTTAGTTCCATTTTAAGAATTTCTTTAATAAAATATCTTACTGCTTCTTTATGAGACAAATCTTTTGTTGCCATTATATAATCAATTATATTTCCACGTGTTTCATCATCGCTACTGAAACATTGATATTGATTACTATCATGAAAATATCTCAAGCAACCATTATGACCACATATATGACAGTGATTAAAATAAGTTATATTCCCCGATGTATAATAATTGTTATTATCTTTTATCATATATGAGAATAAGTCAAAGTTTTTTATTAAACTATTCAAATCGTTATTATCTTTGTTATTATCAATATTATCTTTTTCTTTTGAATTAGTAACATTACTATCACAAGACTGATATAAATTTACTAATTCTTCTAATGATACTCTAGCATTTTGATCCAGTAATTTTACTTCTTGCTTTTCACCGTTGGTACCAAAGTAAATCCTTCCTAGGTTTTTGCACGCCTCATCTCCACCAGTAATTTTTATTAAATTTTCTATAGCAGTTTTTATTTTATCTGCCTCGTTTGTAGGTTGGTTTAGTAAGAACAATACTCTAAACTTAGGTTTTTCTTTTGTGTTATGAAAACTTTCATAATAACTAAAAGGTTTTATCCCTTTGTCCCTTAACTTATCCATAGTTTCTTCAATAGTAATAATGTTATCATCACTACTGTCTACATCTATAGCAATCAGTTGTTGTTCTTTCCAATTGTCATTTTTGGTTCCTTTTTCAATATCCTTGGTTAGTGCTGGATAATAAGTATATCCATTTTTAACTGACATTAGAAATTCTTCTATTGTCAATTCCTTTATTGCTTCTTCTGTTTTAAAGAAATTTTGTATTTCTCCAATATCTTTTCCTTGAGGTTTATTTTTAAATGCTACCTCATCAACCATAATTTTAAATTTTTCTTGCATTGTTTATTTTTCCTCTCTTTCATTAGTTTTTATTTACACTAGCGCCTTGTGTAATTTGATTATTGCATAAAAAAACAGCAATTTCGAATTGCTGAATGACGACATAATAAGGACATAATGGCATTATTCCTTTATTTTATAAGAGAAAAAGTGAAAAAAATTTCTTATTAAATGTTATAATTATTAAAAGGAGTGCATTTTTTATGAAAGGTAAAATGATATATATTGATAACATACCCAGTTTTGAAGAATACGATTTAGTAGATTTAAATACCTATAATACTTTATTCTTAATGAAAAAGTATAATGAAGAACATCCAGATAAAATTAGTAAAGGTATTCGTATACCAGATAGGATGTTTATAATAGGAAAAGGAATGCAACCCAATAATGATAGTAATAGAACTATTAACGCTAAGACATTTTATGAGGATTATTTAAAATTAGGTAAAAAATTATTTGAATTATCTACTTCTAAGTACAATATAGAATTTGAATATTCATATCAACTTGATGATGACGACCTATATTTAAATCATCTTGTTTTTAATCCTGAATATGAAACTATGATGCGTGAAAAATATGAAAACTATTTAGATGAAATTTATACAATGAGAAAAGAAGCAGGTGTATATCTTAGCTATACAATTTTTGAAGAAAAATATGGTATATTTTTTGATTTAACTGATAAGATTTTAAATATGATTTATATTCTATATTCAGTTTTTAATCAAGACGTAGAAGAACATTTAAAAAAATTAGAAACTACAATGTCTGAAATTTTTGAATATTGTATACAAATAGACATTGACAAATCTAAAGATATTTTTAACAGATTAGAAAATATAAATAATAAACTACTAATACTACTAAAAAATATAAAAAATGGTATGAGAAATAATAATTTTGATATAAGAAAAAAGACTATAACTTCCAGTCGTAAAAAAACGGATAATATTACAAATATAGATTTTTATAATAAAATGAATCAATATCCAATAACAGTAAAGTTTACTTATAGTCAGTTTAAAGAATTGAAAAGAATTATAAAAACTTGGTTAAAGAAATATGGTTTTCCTTATTATGTAAATCAGGAAGACGTTAAAAAATATGAAATTGAAATAAATAAAATACTTAAATTAAAAGAAGATGAAATGGCAGTTCCTTGTGATATACTTATTATTCATAGTGTATACAATTATATGTTATATACGTTATTTACAGATAAAAATAAAACCGATGATAAGATAAAAAGATTATTTAATTTTAATAGTGATAGCAAGAGTAAGAATAAAAGTAATGTTTTTTCTATAAGAAATAATTTTAATTATTATAATAATATAGTTTGCACTTATATATTGTTAAATTTTAAAAGTTCTTACGTTTATAATGAAGTGTATGATGAAAAAGAATTGAGAAAAGATAATTATCTATGTGATTATATTGAGAAAAAAGGATGTTACGAAGATAGAACTTTTAATAATCTTTGTATCGCATTTGGGCTTATGTTAAAAGATGAAATACTAGATGAAACACCTGTTAGTGATGAAAAAAGGTGTTCTGTTTGTGGTAATTGGTTTATTCCAAATCGAGAATTTAAAGTATATTGTTCTGAGGAATGTCAAGAACTTGGAAATACAAGAGAAAATACAAAAAATAGACGTAAGAATAGAAATATAAAAAAATCCAATAAATAATTTTATAAATTACTATCTTTTATCACTTTTTCTCTTATAGGTTATTTTTATAACTCTTTTTGTTGTTATTTAAGTTTTAACACGTGGTTAATATCTAATTAGCGTAATTGATGTAGTAAAGATGATTTGCTTAAAATAACGTGTTAAAATCGTTTATTTTTATATGATGTAAAATTTCTTTTATTTATATATTTAAGTGTATGAAGAGTTATATGTTATCGTAAATTATTAAGTATCGCGTAATATAAGGGATTATTTAATGTAATTGGACGATAAATTATATAATTTGTTAGTTTATGAGGAGTTAGATATGTTATTGTATAATGGAAGTAGATATGTTAAAGGTAATGTATTTTTAGATAGTAGAGGTAATAAACTGACTTTTGATAAGAATACTGAGAAAGGTAAAATATTTATTACTGAAAAAGGAGTTAGAATTTGTTTAACTGAAAATCAAGTAAAGAAATTAAAATTTTCATCTAATTATAATTTCTATAATGTAGAAGATATTCCTAAAATAACTGTTGTATCTATTAAGTATGATGGTGCTAGTGATCCGTTGATGTTGTCTTGTAACGCTATTGAAAACTTTGATATTAGTACCTATCCTATGTATGATGAAGATAATAAATATATTACTGGTTATTTAGTAGTCTATATTGGAAAAGTTAGTTTAGGATTATATAATTTAGATTTTATAACTAAAGAAGATAAAGTTGGAATATTAGAAGTATTTTATGAAGATTTAACTAAAGATGTATATAATATAACTAGGTATTCTCCTTTTATTCATATAGTTAATGATATCTATTTATGTGTATTTACTGGTATAAGGAAATAAGTTTGTTGTTATAATTCCTATTATGTATGATAATTATATGTAGGAGTGATATTATATGTGTGATGACAGAGATTATGAAAAAAGAGTTAGTTTGTATTATAAAGATTATGATAAATATTTAATTGAAGTTATGAAAGAAGTTATACCTAGACAGCTTGCTAGTTTGTATAAGTATAATTTAATAATAGATGAAGCCCTAAAACAATATGTAAATAGTATATGTGATGTATTGAATGTAAGGGTAGAATTTTCAAATATTAGAAAAGATGTTGAAGAAACACTAGAGATTAAATATAATCTAGTGATTACTTGTGATAAACCTTTAAAGATGAAACATTATAAATAAAAAAAACAACTAGATTTTTATATCTAATTGTTTTCTTTATCTTCTTCTTTCTTAGCGTTAAGATTATCTAAAGCAAAGTCGATACATTGGTTTATAAGTTCATTTCTACTTATATCTGTTAAACTTGCTAATTTATCTATTTCGTTTAGTTTTGTTTCTTCTATTCTAATAGATATAACTAGTTTATCGTTAAGAAGTTGTTTTTTAATAGGTTGAAATTTATCCATAGTATCATCCCTTTCATATGTATTATTGTAATATTTTTTGGTGGTTATTCATATATTTATAATTTGTATTCTAAATATTGAATACAAAAATATATTGACAAACTAAAGGTAATGTTATACAATTATATTGTCGGTAAAAGCAGTACTCAATTCCGACGTTGTAGAAAAGTGTTGGTTTAGTAGTATTAGTAGTAATTTAGTAGTATGTAGTAAAAACCAGCATTAGAAGTCGGAACACTAGAAGTACTTAGTGTTCTTTTTGTGTTATTATAACTTATTGTATTAAGAGTGAAGAATGTGAGGGAGTAATTTGAAAAAGATATTTGATTTTTTAAAAGCACATAGATTTATAAGAGCTTTTGTAGTGTTAAGTTTAATTTTTATGATATTGTTAGTTGGAAATATTGTGTATGAATATATAGATGATAAGTTTTTTGATTATCATAAAGAGTTCTATTGTGAAAATGGGTATGAACTAAAAAATGAAATGTGTTATAAACTTTATACAAGTGAGCCTACCAGTTATGAATGTGAAGATAGTGAAAATTATGAATTGCTTACTAACTCTTGGTGTGTGTTGAAAAGGGATTTAATGGTAGAACCGGAAATTAAAAAAGGGAAAAAATGCAAGTCTGTAGACCATGAGTATACAGACAAGTACGGACAGTTGAGATGTAAAGAAAAATTAAATTATGATTATTATCCGAGTTATATAACTGGTGAATATACTCCGATAGATTATACAGAGGTCATATGTCCGGATGGTTATTCTAAAAAAAATGTGTATTATAATAGTCATAATAGTACTAAAGAAATGTGTGTATTAGATAAATATGCACCTAGAGATTACAAAGCAGGTGTTTCATCAAAAGTGATATGTCCTAGTGGTTATACGTATCAAGTAGTTGATAAGGAAAGAAAAAAACTTTTAGAAGATTATTGCTATGGAAGTGAATGTTATAGAGATAAAAACCCTTATGTTTCATCGTACAAAGATGTAGATGTTATGGGGTGTGGTAAAACTGTAACAGTCGAGGCTAAATATAGAAAGGTGCATAATTAAATAAAAAGAAAAGGTAGTGATGTTAAATGAATAAGAAAGAAGTTAATAAAACAAATGGTAAAAAGAAGAAGAAGTTATTTATAATAATTATATTGATAGTTTCAATACCTCTACTATTATTCTTTGGTTATCGTTTCATCAGTAATAAAATAGATGAAGCAAATACTAAGAAATTTAGTGGTATCATTAACGAAGTTTCTAAGGAACGCACTGATTATGTATTTGTTGAAATCAATCCATCATTTGTGCTTACTGTAAGAGATAATAAAGTAAGTGATGTTGCTTGCTTGAATGATGACTGTATAAGTATTTATAATGATATAGATGTTAAAGGTAAAAATCTAAATGATAGTATTGATAATATTTATAATACTTCAAAAGAAAAAGGTTTTGATACTTCAAATGGTGTTAAAGTTAAGACTTCTGATAATGTAAGTATTAAGAGTAAAGATTATATTACTATTGAATATATTGATGCTACTAAAGAAAAGAAACTTCTAAACGAAGTTAAAAACAATGAAGAAATAAAGAATGTTAGTAATGATGATTATTATTCTAAGTTATGGGAAGAATTGAAAAAGGATCCTAATTATGATGATGTATATACTTGTAATATGAATGATAGTAAAGAATTAGAATGTTATATTATATTAGAAACTGGTATAAATAAAGATAGTGATTATAATATGGATACCCCTGAAAAATATAATTTAATTCAAAAGATATTTACTAATTCTACTAATAAAATATTTAATACGCTAAAGAAATTTAATTTTGATGTTAGAGATTATAATGTTTATATAAATGGTATTGAGTTTGGATATGTTCCATTATTTACTTTAAATAATGTGCCTTATAAAAATGTTTTTACAGCTCAAAAAATTGATGTGTTAGATAATGGTGTTTGTGATTATGGTTGTGCTCAGTATGAAAATGGTATATGTCAAGTTATTGATGGTGTATATTTCATACCTTTAGAGAAAGTTAATTTAGTCAATCCTACTTCTGCTGCTAATAATATAATTACTATTAGTCATGGACTGACTGAATACACTTTAAAAAATTATGAACTTTTACGTGAAGTTGAGAAAAGTTAGAGAGAATAGGAAGAAAGAGTTCAAAGATGTATTCCTATCATAGAATCTAAAGGTGTTTATTGTTGCAATTCAAAAATAGGAGAAAATGATATTTGTGGTCCTTGTTCGAGTAGAAGTATTGAACTTTTGAGTGATAATACAATATTTTGCCATATCGATGCTAATGGTAATCCTAGTTGTGGTATGATGAATCAAACATTTAGAGAATTCTGTGATTAAATCTGTGTAAACACCTAAAAGGTGTTTTCTTTTTGCTTAATTTATTAGATAGTAATTCCAAAGGAAGTGAAACTAAAAGACTACGAGTCCAATAATTGAATTGAAGAATAATCTACTTTTAGATGAAGATTATATCAAGTTTGGAGAAATCTATAAGCATGAAAATATAGTTGATAAGGATCTACTTATTAAATTATTAGATAAACATCACGATTTATATTATACTTTCCTTAAAATAAATCTCTTTATATATCGATTTGATATTAAAGGTTTAAACAGTGATTTAAAAGATTTTAAACGTTATAAAGGTAAAGTATACTATATAGATGATTTAGACTGTGTATTAAGGTTTTATTATAGTAATTACACAAGAAATCAAAGAGTGTTTAAGATAATGATTAAGGATAAGTTAGTACCTATAAATGAAAGAAAACTACTTGAAATGATTATGAATAACCCTATGGAAGAACAAATAAGACCTACTTTTGATTATGAGGTGTCAGATGTTTAATAATTTCTATGGTAGTTGGAAGAATTAACAATATATGAATAAAAATAAATGATAATCAGTAAGGTTATCATTTTTATATTAAAAGAAAAAGTGATAAATAAAATGAAGTATTATATATTTTTCTCTTTTTCACTTTTTTAAGATATATCGTAATTGCCCGTATTTCTGCGTGTTTTATTATTCTATACTATGTAAATGTAATGGTTTCTTCAGATGCCATATCTGACTCTAAGTCAGCAATATAATCTCCAGTCGTTGCTATGTAAGCACTTGTAAATGGTATTCCATTTGGATCTGCTGGAAATAATGCATGGTTAAATTGAGTAAAGTGTCCTCCAAGCCCTGCTTTATCCAATTCTTCGATAGTCGCACCTTCCATTAATTGAAATGCCATTGTAGATATCATTTCTACGTGTCCAAGTTCTTCGGTACCAATATCAGTTAAAAGTGCTTTACCTTTTTCATCTGGCATTGTATATCTTTGATTTAAATATTGTAATGCAGCAGATAGTTCACCATATGGCCCTCCATATTGAGCTAATAAATATTTCGCAAGTTTTAAATCCTTATTTCTTATATTTATAGGATATTCTAACTTTTTTTCATATTTCCACATATTTTACCTCCTATTTCTTTTCCCATGGCCAAGGTGCATTATCCCAAGCCCAAGGAAATGTATTTAATGAATTACTAGTTAATTCTAATGGACCATATTTGCTTTCATATTTTTTTGTGTATTCATCAGCTTGCATTCTATATTGATTGAAAAGTTCTAATGCCTCTCTATCATTTGGATAAACATCTAAATAAAGATTTAAATCAATCATAGCAAATGTTAGTGCATCTACATAAGTTAACAATTCTGCTTGTTCATTCATTGGAGTTATTTCAAGTGGTTTATTTAGTTTGTAACTATTATATAGTTCAGGAAACATGTTTCCTCTTATAAATCCATTATATGGATCATAAATTTGTTTATTTTGAATATTTTGATTATACAAAGGTTGATTATAATTATTATTTGCATAATTATAATAATCTTTAGTCATATTGTATGTATTCATTATTTCCTCCTTCAATTTATTGTATGGAATTGGTTATTTAATGTATAGGTTATTGTCTAATTAATATTTTTTTTATAAAACCCTTGTAAAAAGTAAAAAAAATTGTTAAAATAGTGTCTGTACAAGTTGAATTGTACGAGTATGAGTATGGCGAGTATGGTGAAGGGGTTAACACGGCGGATTGTGGTTCCGTTATGCTAGGGTTCGAATCCCTATACTCGCCCCATATTTTGAAATTAATTCAGACTATTTATAGTCTGTTTTTTTGTTGAAATTTGACAAATAGCATATATGCTGATAGAATATGAGGCGATATTTTAAAGGGGGATATTATGGATAAACTAAATTTAAATGAAAAAACAAAATTAAGACCAAGAGTTGTTTCATTTATGATTGATGAATCAAATGAAGACATAAAATTTGAAAATGGAATAGCTGCAATTAAAATTAGAATTCTTGCTTTAAGTTTTGATGAAAATTGTATATATAGTTGTGCTGGAATAATAGATGAGAATTTTAAAGAAATATTTAATGATTCAACAGAGATAGGTCAAAATTTAATGTTTTTAAATAAAAATAAAGAACTAATTAGAGTAGATGCTGAAAACTTTATTTCAATAAGGGAATACAACGATTATGATGGTTACCACAAATACTCAAATCATATAAGAATAAAAAATAAAATAGCTACTTATATTAATAAAGATTTACCTGTAGTAACAAAAACATTTAATCCAGAAGTATTTATATGTGATAATCAGTTATATAGTGCGAAGTTGGGTAAATATATCACAAGAAAATATACAAAAATTGAATCTTTAGAGCCAAGATTCGATGGTGATTATAGATATTTAGTAATAGATAAAATAAAATCAAAAACAGAAGAAGTAAATAATCCAGAAATAGAAACAGAGTCATTAAACGATACCTTTATATTTGAAATTAATGAAAATGACGAAATAATATCAGGAATATATTCAAAACTAAATTTAGACTGGTATACAAATTTAAAAATCGGAAAAAATTATACATATGACGAAATAAGAGATCAAAGATTAGAAGAACTAAATACTTCATTAGAAATAGGTAAAAAATGCTTACAAAAAATAGGATAGCTTAAAAATAAAAGATATATATATTATAGAACTAGTACATGTACTAGTTTTTTTGTGAGGTGAAAATATGGATTATACAAAAAAAATACTAAATAAAGATAAATATATATCTAGAAAAGAATTAACAAAATTAGTAAACAATTTAAAACTTAAGGGAATAATTTTAGATAATGAAAAATTATTAACTATGGTTAAGTATCATAATGACAAATTTATAATAAAAAAACAAAAAGAATATAAAAATTATTTTGAACATATATTTGATGAAGTTGATCCAAATATAAAATTAGATGAAGAACAAATTAAAACAATATTAATCGATCAGGATTATTGTCTTGTAGTAGCAGGCGCAGGAAGTGGAAAAACGACTACCATGTCTGCAAAAGTTAAATATTTAATAGAAAAACAAAATGTAAATCCTAATAACATAATAATTATGTCATTTACAAAAAAAGCAACTGAAGAATTGGAAGATAGAATTAATAAACAATTTAAATTAGGTGCAAAAGTAACGACATTTCACAAATTAGGAATGGAGATAATTAAAAAAAGTTATAAAAAGTATATAAAAGTTATAACAGAAGAGCAAAAACAACAAATACTAAAAGATTTTATTGTGGAAAACTTATTTTATGATAAAAAGCTTTTAAAAAAAATAAATGACGCTTTTTGTAACTATTTGTTATTTGATAGAAAAGTAAAAAAATACAAAACATTTGATGATTATTATATATATTATATAAAAAAAATATATAAACAAAATAAGACAAATATAAATGAATATAATGAAAGAATAATTAAAGAAAAAATGTTAAATCATACTACAATAAATAATCAAGAGTATAATGAAAGAACCAAGATATTAATTTCCAATTTTTTATTTAAACTAAATATTCCTTATTACGACAAAAAAAGTTTTCCACATAAAAATGAATTCATGACAATAGAAAATAAAAATAATACTAGTTTTTTTATATTAAATGATGAATTATACTATGAAGAAATAAAAAAAATAAGTGATTATTTTAAAAAGAATATAAGAGAAATATTTGACAACACGAAAGTATATAATAAATTTGAAAAAAAATTAATAAAAAGTTGTAGTTTTAAAGAAAAAACAGAGAAAGAAATTTTTACAGAACTTATGAATTATAAAAAGGAAGACTTATTTTCAAGATTTGTATCACTTTCAATTAACTTTGTAACAAGGTTCAAAGAAAAAAACTACACAATAAATGATATAGATACAATATATAAAAAAATAAAAGATACAAATTTGAAAAAACAACTTGAATATATAAAATTAGTAATAAATTATTATAATGATTATTTAAAAAAAAATAATTTGATTGATTTTGAAGATATGATAAATCATGCATATGATACTATGGAAAACTATAAAAAAATCAACAAAAATGTAAATTATGATTACATTATAATAGATGAATACCAAGATGTTTCCAAGCAAAAATACAAATTTATTAAAAAGCTTTCAGATTTATATGACGCTAAAATACTTGCCGTAGGTGATGATTGGCAATCAATATTTGAATTCTCCGGTTCTGAAGTTTCAATATTTACAAATTTTTTTAATATGATGGGCTATGGTGAAATATTAAAAATAACTAATACATATAGAAATAGTCAAGAACTCATAGATGTAGCAGGAAATTTTATTTTAAAAAATAAAAATCAAATTCAAAAACAATTAAAATCAAATAAACATATAGAAAATCCAATAGAAATACATTATTATACTGATGAAAATATAAATGAAAAAGTTGATTTAATTATAGAAATATTAAAAGAAATTTATATTAAAAATAATAAATCAAAAATATTATTAATGGGAAGATATAATGATGATATTAATTTTCTTATAGAAAGTAATAAATTTATAAAAACAGAAAATAATAAAATAGTTTTAAAAAAAAATAAAGATATTTTTATAACGTTTTTAACTGCTCATGCTTCAAAAGGGTTAGGATTTGATGAAGTAATAATAATTAACGCACTAAATTGTAAAAAAGGATTTCCAAGTAAAAAAGAAAATGACCCTATAATAAATATTTTTGATAGTAAAGATAAAAATAATAAAATTAATTTTCCAGAAGAAAGAAGATTATTTTATGTAGCGCTTACACGAACCAAAAATAAAGTTTATATAATATCACCTAAAAACAATCCATCAGAATTCATAACAGAAATAAGAAAAGAAAAAAGTGTAATAGAAAGATTTAATACGATTTGATAGTAAAAAAGTGTATAACATAATACATTTTTTTTCTCTTTTTAGTAAGATTATTAAATTTTATTATATAATAAAAATAGTGAGGTAGATAAAATGAAATCAAAAAGTGAAAATATATTAGATAAATTAGATGCGTATTTTAGAGCAGCAAATTATTTATCAGTTGGACAACTTTATCTTTTAGACAATCCTTTATTAAAAAGACCACTTAAACAAGATGATATAAAAAAAGTAGTGGTTGGACACTGGGGAACAGTACCAGGACAAAATTTTATATATACACATTTAAATAGAATTATAAAACAATACGATTTAAATATGATTTATATATCAGGTCCAGGACATGGAGGAAACGCTTTAGTTGCTAACACATACTTAGAAGGTACATATAGTGAAATATATCCTGAAATAACTCAAGATGAAATAGGAATGCAAAAATTATTCAAAAGATTTAGTTTTCCAGGTGGAATTCCAAGTCATGTAGCTCCAGAAACTCCAGGTTCAATAAGTGAAGGAGGAGAACTTGGTTATAGTTTAGCTCATGCTTTTGGCTCAGTATTTGATAACCCAACTTTAATTACTGCGTGTATAGTAGGAGATGGCGAAGCAGAAACAGCTACACTTGCAACTTCATGGCAATCAAATAAATTTTTAAATCCACTTACCGATGGTGTAGTACTTCCTATATTACATTTAAATGGGTATAAAATTGCTAATCCTACAGTGTTTGCTCGTATGGCGAAAGACGAAATTAAAAGCTTTTTTAAAGGATGTGGTTGGAAACCATATATAGTTGAAGGTAGCAATACAAAAATGATTCATCAAAATATGTATAAAACCTTAGATTTAGTAATAAAAGAAATATCAAAAATAAAAGAAGAAGCTAAAAAAAATAATGGTACTAAAAGACCAGTATGGCCTATGATTATTTTAAAAACACCTAAAGGATGGACAGGACCTAAATTAGTACATGGAAAAATGATTGAAAATAGTTTTAGAGCTCATCAAGTACCTATAATGATAAAAGATGATTCTGATATCAAAATGCTTGAAAATTGGATGAAAAGCTATAAACCTGAAGAACTATTTGATGAAAATGGAAAAATTAAATCTGAAATAGTTGATTTTGTTCCACAAGGTGATAGAAGAATGGGATCTAACCCAAATGCTAATGGTGGAAAATTATTAAAAGAATTAAGATATCCAGATTTTAGAAATTATAAAATTGATGTTTCTTTTCCAGGAAGTGTGTATGCTCAAGATATGATAGAGCTTGGAAAATATGTAAGAGATTTAATTGACTTAAATAAGGATAAAAGAAATTTTAGAGTATTTGGACCAGATGAAGCACTATCTAATAGACTTAATGCAATGTTTGAAAAAACTAATAGAGTATGGATGGAAAAAAAACTAAAAACAGATGAATTTTTATCTAATGATGGTAGAGTAATGGATTCAATGTTATCTGAAAATCTATGTCAAGGTTGGTTAGAAGGATATTTATTAACTGGAAGACATGGTTTCTTCCACAGTTATGAAGCATTTGTAAGAGTAATAGATAGCATGGTAAATCAACATGCAAAATGGTTAAAAGTTTGTAATGAAATTCCTTGGAGAGAAGAAATTTCGTCATTAAATTATGTTTTATCATCACATATTTGGCAACAAGATCATAATGGTTATACACATCAAGATCCAGGATTTTTAAATCATTTAGTTACTAAAAAAGCAGATATTGTTAGAATGTATTTGCCGCCAGACGCTAATTGTTTATTATCATGTTTTGATCATTGCGTAAAAACAAAAAATTATATAAATGTTATAATTGCATCAAAACATCCAAGCAGACAATGGTTAACAATGGATGAAGCAATCAAACATTGTACGAAAGGTATAGGAATATGGGATTTTGCTAGTAATGATGGTGGTAGTGAACCTGATTTAGTAATGGCATCTTGTGGAGATACGCCAACATTAGAAGCATTAGCTGCAACAGCAATCTTAAGACAAAATTTTCCTGAATTAAAAATTAGATTTGTAAACGTAGTAGATTTAATGAAATTAGAATCAGCTTCAAATCATCCTCATGGCCTTGAAGAAGAAGATTATGATTTAATCTTTACAAAAGATAAACCAATAATATTTGCATTCCATGGATATGCACCTTTAGTTCATCAATTAACTTACAAAAGAACTAATCAAAATCTTCATGTACATGGATATCAAGAAGAAGGTACCATTACAACTCCATTTGATATGAGAGTTCTAAATAAATTAGATAGATATCATTTAGTAATCGATGCACTTAAATATTTAGATAAATTAGGAAATCGTGGAGCACTTTTATCAGAATGGTGCAAAAATAAATTAATAGAGCATAAAGAATATATTTATAAAAATGGAATAGATATGGAAGAAATTAGAAATTGGAGTTGGGAAGATGCAACAAAGCAATTTGATGAAAAGAGTTGCTGAATTATCTTTAGAAAATAGTACAAATGATTATAAATTTGGTGGTCCCTTTGGAGCACTAATAACTTCATCAGATGGAAAAATAATAAGTGAAGCTAAAAATAGTGTTTTGTCAGATTGTGATCCAACTGCTCATGCAGAAGTAAATGCAATTAGAACGGCTTGTAAAAAATTAAAAACACATGATTTATCAAACTATATCTTATATACAAGTTGTTATCCTTGTCCAATGTGCTTAGGCGCTATAGTTTGGTCAAACATTAAAACAGTTTATTATGGTAATACTAAAGAAGATGCAGAAGATATAGGATTTAGAGATAATCAGATATATGAATTTATAAAAGGAAAAAATAATATAATTAATTTTCAAAATATTGATAGAGATATTACTATAAAAGTATTTGAGGATTATAAAAATAATTGTAATAAAATAAATTATTAACTATTGATCTTAAAAATCAATAGTTTTTATTTAAATTAAAAGAATTTTAAAGTCAATATGATATAATTATTTATAGGATGTGATATAAGTGCATGAAAAAGAAAAATTATTAATAATTCCATCAAATTTTAAAAAAATTAAAAAAATAAATAATAATTTATTAAGTAATATAAAAGTAACAACATTTAAAGAAGTAAAAGAAGAATTATATTTTAAATATAATGAAGAATCAATTCATTTTATAATGAAAAAATGTGGAGTAAATTATGAATTAGCTAGAATATATATAGAAAATATGTATTATATAGAAAATAAAAAATATAATATATCTAAATTAGATAATTTAGTATCATTGAAACAAGATCTAGAAAATAACAAATTGTTGGTTAAAAATAAATTATATAAATCATTTTTAAAAAACAAAAATATTGTAATAGAAAACTATAGTAATTTTACCAAATTTGAACAAAAAATTATAAATGAACTAAAAGAAATAACAAATGTTGATATAATATATCCAATAGAAGAAAAACAAATAGAAAATTGCTATCAATTTAATAACATATTTGATGAAGTTGAGTACATATTTGAAACTATTTCAAAATTAATAAATGAAAAAGTCAATATTAATGATATTTCAATAATAAATGTAACTGATGATTATAAAAATGTAATAAAATTAATGTCAGATTTTTATAACATACCTGTAGATATACAAAATGACAATTATTTATATGGGACAACAACGTGTAAAAATTTTATTAAAAAATATAATGAAACAAAAAGTATAGAAGAGTCATTAAAATATATAGAGAATTCTACTTTATACAACGAATTTGTTAATATATGTAATAAATTTGTATGGTGTAATGATGAGTTATTAATTAAATTGTTGGAAAATGAATTTAAAAATACAAAAATATTAGATAAAAAATATAAAGATTGTATAAAAATTAATGAATTAAATAAATATGTTTTTTTACTAGGATTTAATAATAATTATCCAATTACCTGTCATGATGATGAATATTTAAGCGATGAAATAAAAAAAATACTTGATTTAAATGTTTCATATGAATTAAATACTATAAATAAAAAACAGATAATAAACACTTTAAAACAGATTGATAATTTAATGATAACATATTCACTTAAATCAACTACAAATGAATATTATGAATCAAACTTAGTAAATGAATTGGGACTAAAAACTGAAAAAATTGAGGAATTTAATTCAAAATATTCAAATAAACTAAACAAATATAATTTAATAAAATATTTAGATTTTTATACCAAATATGGTCATATAAACAAGAATTTAAATTCACTTTATAATAAATACAATATAAAATATTTAGATTATAATAATAAATATACAAGTATAAAAAAAGATGACTTAAATAAATATTTAAATAATTCATTGTTACTTTCATATACAAGTTTAAATGATTATTACAATTGTAAATTTAAATATTACCTAAATGATTTACTTAAAATAAATATAAATAATGATACATTACAGTTAACAATAGGAAATCTATTCCATTATGTTTTATCACATGCATTTGAAGAAAACTTTGATTTATATAATTGCTCAAATGAATATTTAAACACGTTAAATAAAACTTTTACATATAAAGAACAATTTTTTATAGATAAACTTATTCATAACTTGAACGATATAATAACAACTATAAAAAAACAATATAAATATACAACATTAAAAGATGCATTATATGAGAAAAAAATATATGTTGATAAATCTAATACTATGAAAATAACCTTTATGGGAATAGTAGATAAAATACTTTATGAAAAATCAAATGATAAAACATATGCAGTTATTATAGATTATAAAACGGGTACTCCGGATACATCATTAGATAAAATTAATTATGGAATTAATATGCAGTTACCTATATATTTATATTTAATAAACAAAGAATTTAAAAATACAGAGGTAATAGGATTATATTATCAAAAACTATTACATAAAAAACCAAATATAAATGATAAAGAACCTTTAGAAAACTTAAAATTAATAGGATACACAATAGATTCAGAAGAATTAATAAGCAAAATAGATTCATCATATGAAGATAGCACAGTTATAAAGGGTATGAAAAAAGCTAAAAACGGATTTTATGCATATACAAAATTATTAAATAACAAAAAAATAAATGAGATGCTTGAACTTGTAGAACAAAAAATAGATGAGGCAATAAATAGTATAACAAATGCAGATTTTGAAATTAATCCAAAAAAATCAGATAAATTTTCTTCATGTGATAAATGTATTTATAATGAAATATGTTATAGAAATGAAAAAGATTTTGTTTATTTAAAAGAAGGTGAAAAAAATGCCTAGTTGGACAAAAGAACAAAAAGATGCAATAAATAAAGATGGCACAAATATTATAGTAAGTGCAGGCGCAGGAAGTGGAAAAACGGCTGTACTAACTCAACGTGTTATAACTAAATTATCAAAAGGAATAAATATAGATGAACTTCTTATTTTAACTTTTACTAATTTAGCAGCTCGTGAAATGAAAGATAGAATAAAAAAAGCTCTTTTAAGTATAGATGATAAAAAAAACTTAGAAAAAATAGATTCTAGTTATATAACAACATTTGATAGCTATGCACTTTCGATTGTAAAAAAATATCATTATCTACTTAATATAAATAAATCAATTTCTATAGTTGATTCAAATATAATAAGAATAAAAGAAAGAGAAATAATAGATGAAATTTTTGAAAACTTATATAAAAATAAAAATGAAAAATTTTTTAAATTAATAAATGATTTTTGTACTAAAGATGATTCAGAAATAAAAAATGCAATACTTAACATAAATAATAAATTAAACTTAAAAATTGACAAAAAAGAGTATTTAAAATCATACATAAGTACAAAATACTCAGAGGAAAACATTAACAAAGATATAAATGATTTTTTAAGTATAATTTTTAAAAAAATCACCTTTATATCAGACGATTTAAATAAAATAAGTTACATGGATTATAATAAATTTTATTTAGATTTAGAAAATGTGTTAAATCCAATTATAAACAGTAAAGATTATGACAATCTAGTGTCAACGCTAAATGTTAGACTTCCAAATGCACCAAAAAATAGTGATGAACAATTAAAAAAATTAAAAGAAAATATTTCAAATACAATTAAAGAAATAAAATCGATTTGTATATATGACTCATTAGATGAAATAAAAAATTCAATTTTATTGACAAAAAATTATGCAGAAATAATTATTGAGATAATTGAAGAAATAGATGAACAAATTAAAAATTATAAAAACATCATTTGCGCATATGAATTTACAGATATCGCACTTATGGCTTGTAACATAATAAAAAAATATGATTATGTTAGAGAAGAGGTAAAAAATTCATTTAAAGAAATATTGATAGATGAATATCAAGATACAAATGATCTACAAGAAGAATTTATAAGTTTAATATCAAATAATAATGTTTATATGGTTGGAGATATTAAACAATCAATATATAAATTTAGAAATGCAAATCCATATTTATTTAAATCAAAGTATGATCTATATAATGAAAATAAAAATGGAATTAAAATAGACTTGAATAAAAATTTCCGTTCTAGAAAACAAGTACTTTATAATATAAATGAAATTTTTGAAGAAATAATGAATGATGACATAGGCGGAGCAGACTATAATAATGGACATGCTATGGTATTTGGAAATAATTCATATAAAGAATTAGATTATAATACAGATTTAGATATATTTACATATGATGCAGATGATAAAGAATATTCAAAAGAAGAAAAAGAAATATTTTTTATAGCTAATGATATAAAAAATAAAATAAAAAATAACTATAAAGTTACAGAAAAATCAACATTTGAACTTAGAAACATTGAATATAAAGATTTTGTTATATTAGTAGATAGATCAACAAGTTTTGATTTATACAAAAAAATATTTGAATACATGGAAATTCCACTTACTTTAGTAAGAGATGAAATAGTTACTAAAAATATAATAATTATACTTATAAGAAATATATTAAATTTAATAGTTAAAACCAAAAATAAACAATTTGATAACGAATTTAAATATTTATTTATGAGTATCTCTAGAAGTTTTTTAATAGAAGAAACAGATGAAAATATTTTTAAATATTTGAACAACAATATTCAAGAAAGTGAAGTAATGAAAAAGATTAATTTGCTTTTAGATATAGATGATATTACTTCTGAAATCTTAATAGATAAAATTATAGAAGAATTTAATTTTTATGAAAAAGCTGAAAAAGTTGGGGATATAGTCGCACTTCAAGTAGTAATCGAATATATTAATAATTTATGTGTTTCAACATCTCGTATGGGTTATGATATATATGATTTTATTAAATTTTTAAATAGTCTAAAAGATTATAACTTTGAAATAAAATATAAAACTAACATAGAAAGCTCTAATAGTGTTAAAATAATGACTATTCATAAATCAAAAGGATTAGAATTTCCAGTATGCTATTATTCAATGATTTATAAAAAATTTAATATAAGTGATTTAAAAGAAAAAATATTATATGACAATCAATATGGAATTATATTACCTTATTATAATGAAGGTATAGGAGAAACAATATATAAGACAATGCTTAAACAAAGATATATAAAAGAAGAAATTTCAGAACAAATTAGACTTTTATATGTCGCACTAACAAGGGTAAGAGAAAAAATGATTATAGTATCTCCATATTTTAATAATGATAGTAAACTAGATGAATCATTAAAACTAAAATATAGATCATTTTATGACATACTGAATTCTATAGATTATGTTTTAGAAAAATATATAAACAAAATAGATTTTTCAGATATTGTAATTAATAAAGATTACAAATTTATAAAACAAAAGAATATTTTATTAAATGATAGTAATGAAACTTTAAATGTTACTGAAATAAATATAGAAAAAGACATAGTAGAAAAAAATACTTTTTCTAAAAAAAGCAAAATATTAATTACAAAAGAACAATACTATAACATGGAGTATGGTAAGAAAATCCATAAATTATTTGAAATGTTAGATCTAAAAAATATAGATTATTCTCTGCTAAATAATATAGAAAAGAAAACAGTTATGAATTTTATTTCAAATCCTATATTTGATAATATAAATAATTCAAAAATATTTAAAGAGTATGAATTTGAATATGAAGATAATCATATTTTATATAAAGGAATTATTGATTTAATGTTAGTATATGAAAACTATATAGATATAATAGACTATAAATTATCAAATATTGATGATGAAAAATATATTGATCAATTAAATGGCTATAAAAAATATATAGAAATGATATCAAATAAAAAAGTAAATATTTATTTATATTCAATATTAAAACAGGAATTTAAGAAAATTAATTAATACTTGTTTTAATTATTTATAGCTTGCTCAATTTGACAGTAATCACATAAAATGGTAAAATCATATCTATCACGTAATGAGGTGAATTTTTTGAAAACGAAAGAATTTGGTGTTTTAGTAGTTCTATTAATACTTATTGGAACTAATATAACATACTTAAAATATAGTGATGAAAAAGTGGTTGCCAGTGGTTATGTAGTATGCGAAAACAAAGCAGAATCAATGGATTCTACAAAAATTGTATATGATAATATGACATTGGATGAACTTGCTGAAAAGCTTGATAAGTCCCTTAATTCTGATGTAAAAGGACAAGGTTATATTTTCGCAAAATATTCAATTGAAACAGGAGTTGACCCATACTTAGCTGTTGCAGTAATGTTACAAGAAACAGGTTGTAAATGGAACTGCAGTTATTTAGCTTCTAAATGTAACAATTATGGTGGACAAAAAGGAGCACCTGGTTGTAATGGTGGTTCATATAAAAAATTTGATACACAAGAAGAAGGAATAAAAAGTTACATAACTAATTTGTATGATAACTATATATCTAAAGGATTAACTACACCAGAACAAATAAATAAAAGGTATGCATCAGATCCAAATTGGTCAAAAAAAATTAATAGATATATTAATGAAATAAAATCAAAATAAGTGATTAAATTCACTTTTTTTTATTTATAATTGGAAAAATGTGATAAATTTATAAAAAAATGTCGGAATTTTGTGATAAAATTGCTTTTTTATGCTGGAATTTTGTGATTATAAATAATATTTTAATTAATAATGAAATTTAAACAAAAATATAGTATAATTAATAATGATTTTATGGCATATGGTGGTGAATTAAATGGAAAACAAAGTAATATTAGTAACAGGTGCAGCAAAAGGTATAGGTGCGGAAATAGTAAAAACATTTGCGCAAAATAAATATGATGTAATAATAAATTATAATAAAAGTGAAGAAAATGCTTTCAAATTAGAAAAATTAATTAAAAATAATTACAATGTTGGAGTTATGCTTGTAAAAGCTGATTTGACAAATGAATCAGAAATAGTTGATATGTACAACAAGGTAATTAAAAAATATAAAAAAATAGATATTATTGTAAATAATGCTGCTTTAGCTATTGATAATTATTTAATTGATAAAACAAAAGAAGAATTTATGAAAGTTTTAGATACAAATGTTGTCGCACCATTTTTAATAACAAAAATATTTAGAAATGATGTTAAAACAGTTATAAACATTTCATCAACAGATGCAGTTGATACCTATAATGAGCTAAGCATTGACTACTGTGCATCAAAATCAGCTTTAAATTCAGTTACTAAAACGCTTTCTTTAGCTATTCCTAATATAACTATAGTTTCTCTTATGTTACCTTGGGTAAATACAGAAGCAATAAAGGAAATGGATCCAATTTATTTAGAAAATGAATTAAAAAGAACAAGTCAAAAAAGATTAATTGAACCAAACGAGGTTGCAGAGAAAATATATGATTTAGTAACAAAAAATAATATAAAAACTGGAGCAATAATTAATTGGGGTGAAATATATGAATAATTTAGATGAGATAATTAAAAAATCCGAAAAAGAATTAGAAGAAGAATATAAAAAAATAGATAAAATTTGTGAATTTAACAGTAACAAAGTATTAAATGCATTTAAAAAAAATAAAGTTTCTGAAACACATTTTTCGCAAACAACAGGTTATGGATATGGTGATACAGGAAGAGATACTTTAGAAAATGTATATAGTGATATATTTAAATCAGAGGATTCATTAGTAAGATCCCAAATTATATCTGGAAGTCATGCACTAACTGTAACACTATTTGGTCTTTTAAGACCAGGCGATACAATGTTAAGTATAACAGGTAAACCATATGATACTTTGGATGAAGTGATAGGGATAAAAGAAAATGAAAGCTCTTTAAAATCATTTGGGATAAATTATAAACAAATCGATTTAATTGATAATGAATTTGACTATGAAAAAATCAAAGAAACCTTACAAAATAATAATATTAAACTTATAGAAATACAAAGATCTAAAGGTTATTCAACAAGAAAAAGCATAACAATATCTTCATTAGAAAAAATAATAAAATATATTAAAAATATTGATGATAAAGTAATAATTATGATAGATAACTGCTATTGCGAATTAGTTTCTACAAAAGAACCTATAGAAATTGGAGCAGATATAGTAGTAGGTTCGCTTATAAAAAATTTAGGTGGTGCACTTGCTCCAAATGGTGGATATATAACAGGTAAAAAAAATCTAATAAAACTTGTTAGCGAAAGATTAACACTGCCAGGTGAAGGTAAGGAAGTAGGTCCAACTCTTGGAATAAATAAATCATTATATCAAGGACTTTTTATGGCACCATATATAGTATCATCAAGTTTAAAAACTGCAGTATTTACAAGCTATGTTATGGAAAAATTAGGATATAAGGTAGAACCAAGATACTGTGATGAGAGGGCAGACATAGTACAAAATATTGAATTTAATGATGCTGAAAAACTAATAAAATATTGTCAAGGTATTCAAATGGGATCCCCAATTGATTCATATGTTTTGCCTCAACCATGGGATATGCCCGGATATAGTGATAAAATAATTATGGCAGCAGGAACATTTACACAAGGTTCTTCAATTGAACTTTCCTGTGATGGTCCATTAAAACCTCCATTCATAGCTTACCAACAAGGTTCAATGACATATGAATATGGTAAGTTAGGTGTTATAGAGGCAATAAAAAATTTGTATAAATAATGGTGATAAAATGAATTTTACTGTGGAAAAAGAGCAAGAATTATTAGAGTTTTTATTAGAAAAAATAAAAAATAAGTCGAAAAACACGATTAAATCATTACTTTCACATGAAATGGTTTTGGTTAATAAAAAAGTAATAACTAAATATAATTATTTACTTAAAAAAAATTATACTGTGGAAATAATAAAAAAGATTAATGATATAGATATAATATATGAGGATAACAATATTATAGTTGTAAATAAACCATCAGGGTTACTTTCAATATCTACTGAAAAGGAAACAGAAAAAACTTTGTATAAATATATATCAGATTATGTAAAAAAAAGTAATAAAAATGCAAAAATATTTGTAGTGCATAGATTAGATAAGGATACATCTGGTATAGTAATATTCTCAAAAAATCAAGATTTTAAAAATAAATTACAACAAAATTGGAATGATGAAGTAATAAGAAATTATTATGCGGTAGTAGAAGGAATTTTAGAAAAAAAATCAGGAATAATTAAATCTTATTTAAAAGAAAATTCATTTCATAAAACTTATTCTTCAAATAAAGGTGAACTTGCAATAACTAATTATGAAGTAATTAAAACTAATGATTTATATTCATTATTAAAAGTTAACATAAAAACTGGTAAAAAAAATCAAATAAGAGTTCATCTTAGTGATATAAATCATCCAATTGTTGGTGATAAAAAATATGGAAGTAAAATAAGAGCTAAAAGACTTATGTTATGTGCATACAATGTAGAGTTTAAAAACAACTCAAAATATAAATTTGAAATTCCTTATCCAGAAGAATTTAAAAAGTATATTAAAGCATAAATTAATTTTTATGTTTTTTTGTATAAAAAAGATTGTAAAAAAAGTCAAAATATAATAGAATAACTAATTAGATGTATAACGTTAATAGATTTATGTTTAATATTATCTAGTATTATTAGTGGGGGAAATTTTATGAAGGAATTAAATATTATAGGACTTAATTTTAAATACAAAGATGAACTTTTTAATGATCTTAATTTAAGTATTAAACTCAATACTATTAATATGCTAATTGGTCCAAATGGAAGTGGAAAAACAACATTAGGTAAAATAATATCCGGACAAATCAAAACAAAAAATATATATTTTGATGAAACACTTATTGATCCAACAAAGTATATAATATATTTAGATAAAAATATAAAGCTAAACAGAAATAAACTAAAGAAATTACAAAAAACAAAAGTATATAGTGATTTTAACTTAGATATAACAGATATATCAAATGTATCTTTATACGAAATACAACAATTAGTAAATATTGCATACGCTATATCTTTAAAACCAGTAGTATTAATACTTGATAGAGTATTAGATAAAATAAGTAATAAAAAACAAATACTTGATTATATAAAACAAAAAAAAATAACTTTAATAAATATTACAAATGATATAGAACAAAGTTTAGATTCTGATAAAATAATTATATTAAACAATGGGGAAATAATATCTAATTCAAAACCATCTACGATTTTAAAAAATGAAAAATTATTAAAAGAAAATAATATTGAATTACCATTTATGGTTGATTTATCAAATAAACTAAAATTTTATGGATTACTAGAAAATAATATATTAGATATTAATGAAATGGTGGAAACTCTATGGAAATAATTGGAATAAGTAATAATAAAAAACAATGTATTAATACTATAAAATTGATTGATAATCAAATTAACTCATTAATAGATTATGGTAATTTAAGTAATTTAATAGTTAATGATAGAAAGTATATATTATTAAATAATATAATTTTTTCATTTAAAACAAATACATTAAATGATGAAATAAATTTATATAAAAATAATGTTTCAGAAAGTAAATTAAATAAAATAAAAGAGTTATTTGATTTAGAAAGTGAATTATATAATAAAAATATATATGAAATGAGTTCTGGGCAATTAAGAATGTGCTATATATTTATAAATATATTATTTAATAATGAATTAATTATTTTAAATAATCCAACAGAAGATTTAGATTATAAAAATAAACAAAAAATGTTGTTTATTTTAAAAGAATTAAAAAAAGAAAATAATACAATTTTGATAATATCAAAAGATATAGAGTTTATACACAAAATATCAGATAATGTAATTATTTTAAAGGATAGCATAATAAATCAAGGAAATAAATATGATGTTTTTACTAATGAAAATTATAATCAATTTAAAATTCCAAAAACTATAGAATTTTCAAAAAGAGTTTATGAGTTAAGAAATATAAAAATAGGTTATAGAGATGATATAAAAGATTTAATGAAAGACATATATAGATATGTAAAATGAGGTATTATATGAGATATTTAATGACTTTTTCATATGATGGAACAAACTTTAATGGATACCAAAAACAAAAAAATGAAAGAACTGTACAACAAGAAATAGAAAATGTTCTTTCTAAAATTTTTAATACTAATATAACTATATCAGCTTCTGGAAGAACTGATTCTAAAGTACATGCAATAAATCAAAAAGCTCATTTTGATTGTTTAAAAAAAATGAATTTAAATTCCTTAACAAAAGCTATGAATAGTTTACTTCCAAATGATATATATGTAAAAAAAATCAATCATGTTAAACAAGACTTTCATGCTAGATACAATGTTGTTTCAAAGGAATATGAATATTTAATTAATTTAAAAAAATATAATCCATTACAAAGAAATTATGTTTATCAATATAATAGAAGTTTAAACATAGAACTAATTAAAAAGGCTTCATTATTATTTGAAGGAACACATAATTTTAAAACATTTACCAAAACAACTAATGAACCAAAAGATTATGTAAGAACAATAAATAAGATAACAATAACTTATAGTAACGGAATATTAAAACTTATATTTAATGGAAATGGTTTTTTAAGATATATGGTAAGAAATATAGTTGGAACTCTTATATCTGTTGGTGAAGAAAAAACAAGTATTAATGAAATACCAGAAATGTTTGAAAAAGAAAATAGAGTTTATGCTTGTAAAACTGCGCATCCAGAGGGATTATATTTAAAAAATGTCTTTTATAAATAAATTATCTTGTAAAAAAATTACTTAAATGCTACAATATTCAAGGTGATATAAAATGAATAGAAAAGAAGAAGCAATTAATCTTATCAAAAAGAAGTTATCAGGCAATTCATTTTTAACTTATAAAGAAATCGCACAAATAACCGAATATCATCCAAAATATATATTAAAATTAAAAAAAGAAGTTTTAGATAATAAAATTAATTTAATACATGGAAATAAAAATAGAAAGCCAATTAATGCTTTATCAGAAACAGAAAAAAATAAAATTATAAATTTATATAAAAAATCAAGTGTTAGTATAAGAAAGTTTTGTAAATTTTATAATAGTAGAAGTTATTCATGTATATATAATACGATTAAAAATTATGAAAAAGCACTAAAAAATGATAACCAAAATTAATGTAATTGGTTGTTTTTTTTTACTACCTTTGATATACTTTATACGATGATAATAGGAGTGTATAATATGAATCAAAAGAAAGCATTTACATTAGTAGAATTACTTGCGGTAATAGTTGTTCTAGCTATATTAGCTGTAATAACTGTACCAATTGTTATAAATACAATAGCTGAAGCAGAAAAAGGTGCTTTTTTAAGTTCGGTAGATTCATATACAAGAGCAGTAAGGACTGAGTATATAATTGATTCTTTAAATCAAAAAAATTCTATTACAGAGTTTTTAATTACAAATGGTAAAGTTAATGGAAATACTTTATTAAATAACGAAAAAGTTGATTACAATGGTATTATAAATTTTGATTTAAGTAACAATTCTTATTTTTTAATGATTAAGGATAAAAAATACTGTGCATATAAAAACTATGGTGATTTGAAACCAGAAATAGTAGATATTAAAAAATGTGATGTTGATGTTATAGGTGGAATATATACTCCAATAATAGAAGTAGAAAAAGAAAATGAACTAACACCAACTAAAAAAATTGTAATTAATTTTATCAATAATAAGAATAAAAATGAATATTGTATTGGTGATATAAATGGGGAACCTTGTTCTAATTTTATATCTGTTGATACAAGTAAAGTAGAATTTGAAATAGATAAAGAAGCAATAATATATGCTAAAGAATCGAATAATGATAAAAAATTAATTACAAAAAAAACAGTATCTAATATAGGAATAGAAATAAAAAAACCTGTTATTAACTCACTAAGTCTTACAATCAGTGAAAATGATATCACTGCAACAATAACTGCAGAAGCTTTCAATAGTGCTAAAATAAAAAAATATTATTTTAAAATAGATAATAATGATTGTATAGAATCTGATTTACCTTATTATACTTTTAAAGATTTAACTCCAACCGTCAATCATGTTATAACAGTTTATGTTTTAGATAGTAATGGATATCAATCTGATGAAAAAAGTACCACTGGTAAAACAAATTATGTTGATAAAAATCCAATAATTAACAGTTTATCTTTAACAAGTGATAAAAATGATATAACTGCATTAGTTAATGCAAAAGCATATACAGGAAGTAAAATAGATAAATTTTATTTTAGAATAGATGGCAAAGATTATATAAGTCAAGAAACTTCCGTGTATAAATTTACTAATTTAGAACCAGGTATTGAACATCTTATCGATGTATATGTAGAAGATAGTATGGGGAGAGCATCACAAGTAACAAGTGCAACAGCAAAAACATTATATGAGGAAAAAAATCCTGAAATTATATCATTATCATTATCACAAGGTACTGATTTAATTGTAGCTACTGTAAATGCAAAAGCCTATGGTGGAAGTAAAATAACAAATTATTATTATAGTATTGATGATAAAGCTTACGTATCTAGTACAGAGCCCAACTATTATTTTAAAGATGTAGAACCTTTTGTGGAACACACAATTAAAGTTTATGTCAAGGATGATGAAAAAAGAGAATCCGAAATTGTTAGCAGTAAAGGAAAAACTACAAAATCTCATACATCTCCATCCGTTGATGCAATATCTACTACAATTGGTGATACTGATATAACAATTACTCCAACTGTATCAGTTCATGACAATGCAACTATTACAAAATATTGTTATAGCATAGATAATGAACCTTGTATTGAAACAACCGCAACTTATTATAAATTTTCAGAAATAACAGATAATATTACCCATAGATTTAGTGTTTATGTTATAGACAGTATGGGGGTAAAATCAAATACTCTTTCAATAACTGCTGTAACAGCTACTGCAGTTCCAGAACTTACAATTGTTGTTAATAATCCTGGATATGAATATAATGGAGAAATGTGGTATCCTTCTGGAACTATAATAACGCTTAATTATTCACCAGATATGACGGGTAAAAAAGGATATTATCAATCAGTAAATGTATCAACAGGAACTGAAAGTACTTGGCAATCAAATGCAGCTAATAGAACAAGGAATATTAAACTATCTGAAAGTTATATTTATAGAATCAAAATCATTAATAGTGACAATACCGAAAGTAAAGTAGTAGAAAAGAAAATAAATATAATGCCAAACCCAAATACAACAAATGGAGTACCAAGTAATTATTATAAATATAATATGGGAGGAATATATCCAGTATATATCAAAGAAGGAAGCTATGCTCAAACTACAGGAATAAAAGGTACAGATAAGTATTATTCAGGGGGATATATAACAACAGCGGCAGTTCATATGGGATTAATTAATATGGATGATAGAAGCTATACAACAGAATCAAAATTATTATATATAAAATTAATACCATGTTCAGAAGAAGGTTATATATCAAGTACAAGAAATGGAATAACAAGTGGTTCGTATAGCTATAGTTCAGGATATTACGGATTTGAATTTGTAACGCTAGATGGAAAAGAAATAAAGGCACCATCATTAGATGGGGTAACAACAACAAGTGGAGAAAATGAAATAACAGTAACAGCTACGGCAACAGCGTATAATGGAGCAAGTATTAGTAAATATTATTATAATATAGATGATAATGGATATATAGAAAGCGATAAACCATATTATACATTTAAAGAACAAACACCATATGTAATCCATAAAATAAAGGTATATGCAAGAGCAAATGATGGAACAATAACAGAAGAAAAAGAAGTAGGGGCACAAACAACAAAAGCAATACCAACTCCATCAATAACAATAAATGCAGAAGGAATAGAATATAATGAAGAAATTTGGTATCCTTCTGGAACTATAATAACGCTTAATTATTCACCAGATATGACAAATTTAATAGGATATTATCAGTCAGTAAATGTATCAAGTGGTTCAGAAGATAGTTGGAGATCCAACGGAAGTGGTAAGACAAGAAATATAACTTTACAAGAAAGTTATACATATAGAGTAAAAATACAAGATAAAGCAGGAAGGGAAAGTAAAGTAGTAGAAAAGAAAATAAATATAATGCCAAACCCAAATACAACAAATGGAGTACCAAGTAATTATTATAAATATAATATGGGAGGAATATATCCAGTATATATCAAAGAAGGAAGC
>ERZ773139.157-NODE-157-length-92843-cov-21.108753_pt1 | contig 92843 bp, 70 predicted proteins | sample MGYA00580854_ERZ773139 | MGnify/ENA primary metagenome ERZ773139 (study PRJEB29015, sample SAMEA2737809) | human gut metagenome | biome: human gut; feature: human-associated habitat; material: faeces | place: China | collected 2012 ...
TCGAAATTCCGCAACACGAAGATCGGCTTCGTATTCCAGTTCCACCACCTGCTGCCCGAATTTACCGCGATGGAGAACGTCTGCATCCCGGGCTATATCGCACGACGCGACCGGACGGACGTCGAACGGCAGGCCCGCGAACTGCTCGAAATGCTTGGCATGGAGCACCGCACCGAACACAAACCCGCAGAACTCTCGGGCGGGGAACAGCAACGCGTCGCCATCGCGCGTGCACTGATCAATTCACCTGCCGTACTGCTGGCCGACGAACCCTCGGGCAATCTCGACACGAAAAACAAAGAGGAGATACACAAACTCTTCTTCACACTGCGCGACACGCTGGGACAGACGGTCGTAATCGTCACACACGACGAACAACTGGCCCGGATGTCCGACCGGGAGATCATGATGGTCGACGGGTGGATCCGCCCCTGAACCGCCCCCCCGCTTTCCGCCGCCACCCCGGTTTACCCCGGAGCTCCGGCGAACCTGCAATTCGAATCTTATTCACTTAATCCATAAAACCACATGAAAAAAACAGGAATCTTCTCTCTGCTTCTTTTACTGGTAACCACCGCATGGGCGCAACCCTCTCCCACCGTACCCGCTGCGCTCAAAGAGACCAAAGTATCGAACGCCGAACTGCTCAAATGGACGTTCAACGGCATCGGCAAAGTATACGACGAATCGGGCCGGCAGATCAGCCTGCAGGAAGGCGAAAACTCGCTGGGTGTAGGATTGTATTCGCCCTTGAGCTACAAAGGCGACGTAGTGATGCGCTATAAGGTCATGCCGCTGAATGCCGCGACCGTACTGGTCAACCTGCTGTGCATGTCCGACGAGGGCGAGTCGCTGGAGCTCACATTCCCCGACGGATACGACGGCAGCATGGGCCCGATCCTAAACAAAGAGGACTATTTCATCGCTTTCCGCAACTCCCCGCACGCCACCGCACCGTTCATCAGCAAAAATCCGAAAGCGGGGCAACTGGCCATCGCCGACAAGGACGAGATGATCCCCGGAGTCTATTACGACGTGGAAGTGGGCCGCGTCGGCAAACTCGTATGGCTCAAAGTGGACGGCAAGACCGTGGTACAGTGTACCGATCCGAATATTCTCCCGGGCGGTCATCTCGGCATCCGGCTGCGCGGGCTGGCAGGTCATCCGGCCGCCTGCGTCATTCGCGACTTGTCGATCCTCAGTGCGCAATAAGCCGCCGGTGCGGCACGTTCCCTACACGACTCCCGGCGCACGACGCTCCGGGAGTTTCTATTTACCGTAAACCGCCGCTTTCGTCATTAAATACGGTTTCAATATGACACGCCCTGCAGCCAAAACCAACGCATTTTCCACCGAAACGAAGGCTACTTCCGACCGGCCGCAATGTTCCCGGACATCCCCCGCCACAACCGAAATGCAAAAGGAATCCGCAGCCACATGCCGTCCGGATAACGCAGAGCTGCACGAGCTGCTCGAATTCCTGCACGACCGCTACAACTGTACGGCATTCGTCGCCGACGACCCCGTAGCGATCCCGCACGATTATACCTCGCGCGAGGATATCGAGATCAGCGGCTTTCTCGCAGCCACGATCGCCTGGGGTAAACGCCCGATGATCGTCACCAACGGCCGGCGGCTGATGGAACGGATGGACCGGGCTCCGTATGATTTTGTCCTCAACGCATCGGAACGCGAGTTGGGCGCGCTGGCGGGATTCGTCCACCGCACTTTCAACGACGGCGACTGCATCGATTTCATCCGGGCACTCCGGCCGTTCTACGCTCATTCCGGTTCGGCGCATCATCCTGCAGGCATTTCACGACCTGCACTCTCTCCCATCGGATTGCCCGCCGAACCCGTGATGGACGCTGCGGGCGCCACACCACAATCGCAACGAACGGAACCCCGTTCGGGACTCGGCGGCTTTTTCGAACGGGAATACGCTGCCTGCGGCGATATGCGGATCGTTTTATCGCGCTTTCGTACGGCGTTTTGGCAGAACGAACACCGCCCCCGTGCCGAAAAACACCTGGCTTCGATCGACCGCGGTGCGAGCTGTAAACGGCTCAACATGTTCCTGCGCTGGATGGTGCGCCGTGACGACCGGGGCGTAGATTTCGGACTTTGGCCCGGGATTCCCGCCTCGGCGCTCTACCTGCCGCTCGACGTACATACTTCCAATGTAGCGCGCGCATTGGGACTGCTCGCACGAAAACAGAACGACTGGCGCGCCGTCGAAGAGGTCACCGCCTCGTTACGCCGCTTCGATCCCGCCGACCCGGTCAAATACGACTACGCTCTCTTCGGCGCCGGAATGGACGGAAAATTAAAACCGGTGAAAAACTGAGAGTTACACAAACAATCGGAAAATCATTTCTCAGAAACGATTTTCCGTTGATAATTGACCTTACCGGCGCGCAAAGAGAGGAGCAGATAAATGAATCCCATCATGAGTACAATCATTATATGGTCTCCATCAATCACGAGCAGGATCAACACAACAACAGCCAACGCCAGCAATACACCGAATACAATATCCCAAAACCAGAGTTCTAATTTATTTTTGCCTTTCAGACAGGGTTTTGGTTGAAACATAGGTGCAGGTAACGAACTACGCATCAAAGACAACAGCACGAATACATTTAGCGGCAACAAGAATAACAGGACCGTATGACTTTGAATAGCAATCGGAATTCCAATGGAATCGGCGCTAGGCAGATAATCACCTCGCATGGCCCTGAATAAATAGTACCATCCCGTAGCTGGAATCATCAAAAGCGCCATTCCATTGGCAAGCATCCATAAAACTGTTTTATTTTTAGTCTTGACAGATTTCAAATCCTGTAATGTTTTTACGTTCAAAAAGAAAAGAAAACAAAGACACCCAAAAGAAAATGAGATAATTCCGCTCCCTATATCCATACAGCGAGTCCATAATCCGATACTTGTCGATTCATTTGAAATAATTTCCTGCTGAAACAGCACACAAGCCGTGACTAACAGCAAAATACCGATGAAAAATGCGACAAATAGATATACCCTTATATTATTAAAATTTCTCATATCTAAATTATTCAGTCCTGCCAATGGAACGCACGTATATACACAAAGAAATTTTTTAATCATCAAAAAAGTAAATAATTTCTTATGCTATTACGTAAAAATATTTTGATTTGAGCAGAATCGTCCGTTAATTTACGGGCTTCTGAAACAGGGGGGAATAGTGGTAGAATATCTACATAACATACCAAGCATGGTATTGCAACAGTTCAAGAACTGGATGCTGCCTATCGCGATGATCACCGGCGGGCTGTTCTACCCGTTTTTCTCGCAACTGGCCCCCGTTATTCCCTACCTGATCTTCTGCATGCTGCTGGTCCCTTACTGCAAAATATCGCTCACGCGCATACGGATCAAGCCGTTGCACCTGTTTCTGATCCTGATCCAAATTATCGGCGGTCTCGGAATTTATACCGCGCTGAGCTTCTACGACCCATTGGTGGCGCAAGGAATCTTCATCTGCGTACTGGCCCCTACGGCCACTTCGGCCGCGGTCATCACCGGCATGCTGGGCGGGAACGTCGCCTCGCTGGCCACCTTCAGTCTGCTGAGCAATCTCTGCGTCGCTGTACTATCCCCCTTGATATTCTCGTTTATCGGCGAACACGTTTCGATGCCGTTCGGACACTCCTTCGGGATCATCTGCCGTCAGATGATCCCCTTACTGATCCTGCCGTTCGTTTTGGCCATGCTGTTGAGAAGGTTTCTTCCCCGTGTGCACCACGAAATCAAAAAACGGCAGGAACTTTCGTTCTACATGTGGTCCGTCGCACTGGCCACCGTAACCGGCAACACGGTCTCGTTCCTGATGCGGCAGGATGCATCGAATTACCGGATCGAAACGATAATGGCGCTGCTTGCGCTGGTCGTATGCGGTTTGCAGTTCATCACCGGACGCAGGATCGGGCGCCGTTTCCGCGACAAAGTCGCCGGAGCGCAGGGTCTCGGACAGAAAAACACGATCCTTGCGATCTGGATGGCACAGACCTACCTCAATCCCGTTTCATCGGTCGCCCCCGCTTTTTATGTGGTGTGGCAGAACATCGTGAATTCCTACCAGTTGTGGCTCCGGCGGCGCGACAAAGGCTGAAAACAGCTATTGCCGTTTCCTGCTCCAGGCGTGTGTGATTCCGTAAATAATCAGGACCCCTAAGCATCCCAGCACTCCGAATCTTCCGTTCCAGAAAATATCACCGCCACCTATCGTATAGAAAGCCAACGACGAAAAAATCAATCCCTGCAACAAGGCCGGGACAAAAAGCGTGCGGGTGCGGTGCAGCGCCGAAGCATAATAAAAAGAACAGATCACACACATCAGCAACACACATCCCATATACGCAATTCTTTCGCCCATCGACTGCCCGGCCGCAACGAATGCCACGACAGGAAGATTCCACACGCCCCATACCAAGCCGATAAAACAGTATTTTCCGAAACGCGTGACGGTCACATTGTGCTCCAAGAATCCCCGCCACGCAATCTCACCCGGCAATGCGCCTAACCATCCCACGGTAATTGCCCACACAAAGGCAATGAGGAGAGTCGTCCAATTTTGGGGAACGATCTTGCCCGCCCCTGACACACCCAACACGTTAGCAAAAAACAGCACGAGAACGACGATCAGAACTGGGAACGCAATAGCCGTAAACACCGAATAGAAAACCGCTTTTTTCACATCGATCCCGCACAAAGTCAGGCGATATTGCCGAATGATCTGCTTCAGTCGCCATTTCTCCGTAATCAAAACTGCCAGTAAAGGCGTCAATACAAACAACAGGTATACAAGTTGATGCAACAACAAGTATCCCTTGAATCCCCCGTCACCGGGAGCTACGGCCACGGGAATCCGCCACCATATCCAGGCAACCGCTCCGGTTAGTAAAACCAACCAGATAAGAAAATGTAAAGTATTTTTATTCATAGCCTAAATTGTAATGTGTTGGTCTGGTTGAATCAATCACGAAATAATATGAATAAGAACCTCCGTCTCCGCTCGAAACCTGAATGGAAACCTGATATGGGACTCCGCTCACAGGAGGCGCCACATTACATTCGCCTCCCCATCCGAACAGTTGGAATGCAGTATTACTGGCATAACCGTACCCATTCGACATAGTAACTTGTCCCCACCCGATTACGGAATGGGTATAAACATTGAATTGGATGTTTGTGGCATCAACCGGAACATTCATTGTAAAATATAAGCGTTCAAAAACTGATTCGTTTCACGCACATCTTTCTGCATTTTGTCGTAAAACTCGTTTGAGATACCCAAACCCAAAGCTTGTTCACGCTTTAAATTGAGTACATACCGATTCACTTCAAAAGTGAGGTAATTGAAAGCGACTCGATTTGCCTCGTCAAGAGACAGCATCTGGCTGGTTTTCGTTTGAAAAGAAAGTTACTGATCTGCAACCTCTTGGGGAGCAATCATTTCGGAGTTCTCGCATGCGGCTATCGCACATGCACACAAGACAAAGAAGAATAGTTTTCCCATGGTGCAATAATTTTAGTGAGACAATATGGTTGATAAAACCTATCAAATCCTATCCATATATCTACTCAACACTACCAATGGCTGCATTGACAACCTATAGCACCTGATCAAACAATAAGATTAGTTATAAATATTATTGATATTATATATATTTTTATAATGTTAATAACAATAATTAACAAATCAAAAATAAAAACAATGTTTTTTTTAATTTTAATACTTACCCCCTCCAACAGCGGTAATAAACCCCCAGAGGAAGAGCCTTGCCGAAAGAGTCGTTGAAATAGAGTTCACCGAATTGTTCCCCGGTAAAATCACCGACCAATTGGCGGACAGCCGTGCGGGCCAGCAACGCCGACAACCCCATCGAATAGAGGTTCAATACCAGAAAACCGTGCTCCGGATCGAGCAATTCTCCGCACAGGCGCAACAATTCGTTGAGATTCTCCTCCAGAATCCACTTCTCGCCGTCCGGTCCGCGTCCGTAGGCGGGCGGATCGAGGATGATCCCGCTGTATTTGCGGCCCCGCTTCACCTCCCGCCGGGCAAATTTCAACGCATCGTCGACAATCCAACGCACTCCGTCGAGTCCCGACGCCTCCATATTTTCGCGGGCCCACGACACGACCGGTTTCACCGAATCGACATGCGTCACCGATGCTCCGGCACTGCCGGCAGCTAGCGTCGCGCCGCCCGTATATGCAAACAGGTTCAGCACCTGCACGGCGCCGGAAACGTTTTCACCCGGCCGTCCCGCGACAGCGACCGCCAACCCCGGGTTTCCATTTCCGGCAGATGTTTCCGCAACCCTGTGCACTTGTCCCGCAATGAATTCCCAATTTGCAGCCTGCTCGGGAAAGATACCCACATGTTTGAAGGCAGTGAGGCCGAGCCGCAATTTCAAATCCATCGCGTCACTGCGATAGCCGATCCACCACTGCTGCGGCATCCCGTCGCGGAGCGTCCATTCGCCGCGTTCACCGCCCCGATCTCCACCGCGCGGATCCCGCCGGAAATAGGCGTCCGCCCGGCGGAGCCACTCTTTATCACCGAGCGATTTGTCCCATACGGCCTGCGGTTCGGGACGCGCAACCAAATAGCGGCCGAAACGCTCCAGTTTTTCGAAACCGCCGCAGTCTACCAGTTCGTAATCGTTCCATCCCTCCGGAATCAACAGTCCGACATCCATAATTTTATCTTTTTTTATCTTTTTTTCTTTCCCGTTCGTCTCATCCGCCGCGTTCCCGGGACTTGAACAGCGGACGGTGCAACCGGTACGATCCGGACACCAGCCCCACCGTGACCGGCAACCGGAGTCGCAGCCTCCTCCGCAACCGGGTCCGATCCCAGAGAGATTCCCCGGTAAACGACAGTCATCATGCAGCGGGCACAATCGAACTGCAATTCATAAAGGTGCTGTTCATGCCGCAGATACAGTTTTCCTTTATAGGCCGGATGCTCTTTCAGGCATGTTCCCATTTCCCGGCGCAGGCAATAGCGCATCCGCATCACGGAAAGATCCCGAAAATCGCGGCGCAGATCGTATCCCGGTTCGATGCGGGTCACCCCATGCTCGCGGTAGAAACGCTCGGCAAGCGAATTGACCACATTCTCCTCCCCGGTCAACACCTCTGCCGGAAACAGCACTTCCCGATGTTCGGAACGCCGTTCACGCCGCGGGAAGGTTTGCAGTCGCATCCCGTCGAGCCGGGCCACCGCCTCACGGCGCAGTTCATTGAGCAGTGAAATCGGAACAAAACGGACAGTATCCTGATCCACCTCTACCGAAACCACATCATAAATCGTATCGCCGGTTTTGGCGAGTTGCGTCCGGAGCGCCTGCAATGCCTGGTCGGGTTGCCGGGCCGGAGCGAATTCCCCGTGTCTGGCTACGGTGACCTGCATCCGTCCGTCGGAAAGCGCCAGTTCCGCCTCCGAAGGGCCTACCCTGACCGAAGCCGTCACCGGAATGGTGCGACGCAGGCGGCTGCGGCCCACTGCCGAAACGAACAAATGGTCGTAATTGCGATAGAGTTCCATACCGGGTACAATGCCGTCCATCCGGTTGGGCCACACCCACTCCCCGTCCGTACGGTTGATGTTCGTCCCGCCCGGGGCACCCGAAACCGTCACAAAGCAAATCCCGTCACCGGCGGACAAAGCCGTCCGGGACGGTAACCGGAAACTGTCCCGTCGCACGTCAATGACCTTCCCGAGCGGCTCCCCGAACGCCTTCGGCGTATCGAACGAAGCTACTCCGCCGTGTACTCCCCCGAGGAAATAAGCGGTCGCCCCCCGGGAAAAGCTCTTCGCCGGGTTCGGCTCGAATTCCAAGGTGGAGATACCCTCCGACGCCCGGCGCAGGTCATCGCGCCGGGCCAGTATCCCGTCCAGCTTACGACGGTACCAGCCGACCACATTACGGACATAATTCTCATCCTTGAGACGCCCCTCGATCTTGAACGACGTAACGCCGGCCCCGATCAACTCTTCAATTTGTCCGGTCGCGTTCATATCCTGCAGCGAAAGCAGGTGACGGTTACGTTCCAGCGGCCGCATCCGTTCGTCGAGCAAATCGTAAGGCAGCCGGCACGACTGCGAACAATCGCCGCGGTTCCCGCTGCGCGGCCCCATCGTACGGCTCATGTAACAACGCCCGCTGTACGAAACGCAAATCGCTCCATGCACGAACGTCTCGATCTCGACATCGGCGGCCCGGGAAAGCCGGCCGATCTCCCCGAGCGACAGTGCGCGCTCCAGAATCACACGCGTAAAACCCGCTTCGGAGAGGAAACGAACGCGCTGCGGATCGGTATTGCACACCTGCGTCGAAGCATGCAATTCGACCGGAGGCAACTTCATCCGAAGGAAGGCCATATCCTGCACGATCAACGCATCGGCTCCCGCATTCCACATCCGGCATGCGATACGCTCCGCATCGGCCAATTCCTGTTCATAAAGCAGCGTGTTCATCGCCACATAGACCTTCGCGCCGAAACGATGGGCGAGGTCACACAACCGGACGATCTCCTCCTCGGGAACACCCGCCGCCGAACGCGCGCCGAAACGCGGTGCGCCCACGTACAGCGCATCGGCACCGCACAAAATAGCCGCACGTCCCTGTTCATAATTCTTGGCAGGGGCTAACAACTCGATGGTTCGCAACTTGCGGGACGACATTTCGGACATCGTTCGGAAGGAATATCAGGGAAAAATACCTAATTTTGCATATTTACAGCGCACAAAGGTAGCGAAATTTGCACAGACCGCCGCCACAGCGCGCGACATCTAAACCGTACGGACATCATTATGGGCAGCAGGGGATCATTCGGAAGCAGGTTCGGCGTCATCGCCGCAGTGAGCGGATCGGTTATCGGTCTGGGCAACATCTGGAGATTCCCTTACGTGGCCGGCGAGAACGGCGGCGCAGCGTTCATCCTGATCTATATCGCGTGCAGCTTCCTGATTTCGATCCCGCTGATGCTCTCGGAATTCAGCCTCGGCCGCAGTTCGAAGCGCAACACCAAACGTGCGTTCCAGAAGCTCGCCCCGGGCACCCGTTGGAACTATGTGGGCTATATGGGGATCTTCTGCGCCTTTATCCTGCTGTCGTTCTATTGCGTCATTGCCGGCTGGGCGCTCGAATTCATCAAAGAATCGGTCCTCAACGAGTTCGCAGGTAAAAGCGCGGCGCAAATCAGTGAAAATTTCAACGGTTTTATCGCCAGCGGATGGCGACCGGTGGTGTGGATGGGCGTTTTCATGCTGTCAACGGCCTTCATCGTCTGGTCCGGAATCGAAAAAGGAATCGAACGCTATACCAAGATTTTCATGCCGGTCTTTATCGTCCTGCTCGCCGCGCTGGCCATCAACTCCCTGACGCTGCCCGGCGCGCGCGAAGGGATAGGCTTCCTGCTGCGTCCCGATTTCAGCAAGATTACCGGCGCGACGATCCTCAAGGCGATGGGCCAGTCGTTTTTCTCGATGAGCCTCGGGTTGGGCTGCATGATCACCTACGGCTCCTACATTCGCAAAGGCGAAAACCTGCCGAAAGTGGCATCGATGGTGGCCCTGTCGGATATGTCGGTCGCAATCCTGTCGGGTATCGCCATTTTCCCGGCGGTTTTTTCGTTCGGCATCAGCCCCACCTCGGGTCCGGAACTAGTTTTCCTGACGCTGCCGAATATTTTCGCGCAGATGCCCGGCGGCTACTGGATCGCGATCGTATTCTTCGTACTGCTGTTCCTCGCCGCAATCACCTCGTCGATCTCGATGTTCGAAGTCATTGCCGCCTACCTGACCGAAGAGTTGCGGATGAGCCGGCCGAAAGCCGTAGTCGGCGTACTGGTCACGATCCTGGTAACGGGTTCCCTCTGCGCGCTGTCGCAGCGTCCCGGCTCCTCGCTACACATCGGCAGCATGAACCTGTTCGACCTGTGCGACTACCTCAGTTCGAACGTCCTCATGCCGCTGGGCGGCCTGCTGATCGTGATTTTTACGGGTTGGGTATTTTCGCCCGAAAAACTGCGCAACGAGCTGACCAACAACCTGACCGTAAACCAGTGGAGCTATCCGGCCATCCGCCTGCTGATCCGGTTCGTCGTTCCGGTGGTCATCACACTGCTGTTCCTCACGCAGATCGGAATCCTGTAAACCCGCAATGAAAATCCGGGCAGGAAAACCGCCTGCCGCCGGAACCGGCTTCGAATCCGGATTACAATATAGTCCCGACAGCTGTTATAAAAACCCGTAACCACGTCCGGAACACGTGTGTTCCGAAACCTAACCGACCCGAATCAAGATGATCACCTTTCTAATCTGCTTCGCCGTACTCGTGGGAGCCTACTTTATTTACGGCCGCTACCTCGAACGGACAATCGGCGCCGATCCCGACCGCGAACCGCCCTGCAGGAGCCGTTATGACGGCGTAGATTACCTGCCGCTCCCGAAATGGAAAACCTTTCTGATCCAGTTGCTGAACATCGCCGGACTGGGCCCCATTTTCGGCGCGCTGCTCGGTGCGATGTACGGACCGGTAGCCTTCCTGTGGATTACGTTGGGAGGCATCCTGGTCGGCGGCCTGCACGACTACGTATCGGGTATGATCTCGATGAAAATGGGCGGCCTGAGCCTGCCTGAAATCGTCGGCCGCTACCTCGGTCCTGTGATGAAACAGTCGATGCGCGCAGTCACCCTGCTGTTGATGATACTGGTCGGTGCCGTCTTTCTGGTCGGACCGGCGGGGATCTTGCAAGGCATGACCGGAATGAACCAAAGCACCTGGATCTGGATCATCCTGCTCTATTATATCCTGGCCACATTGCTCCCGATCGACAAGATCATCGGACGCATTTATCCCCTTTTCGGGGCCGCGCTCTTTTTCATGGCTCTCGGAATCCTCTACGTTCTGCTTTTCGACGCTTATACAATCCCGGAACTATCGGCCGGGAACTGGCATAATTTCAAAACCGACGCCGCGCGTTTCCCGATTTTTCCCACGCTGTTCATTACCATCGCATGCGGAGCCGTATCGGGTTTTCACGCCACCCAGTCGCCGCTTATGGCGCGTTGCCTGCAAAATGAGCAACAAGGCAAACCGGTCTTTTTCGGCGCTATGATCTCCGAATCGCTGATCGCACTGGTCTGGGCCGCAGCAGGTATGGCCTTCTGGGGCGGACCGGAAGAGTTGAACACGACGCTCGCGGAACACGGCGACAATGCGGCATGGGCCGTCAATGAAATCACCCGCACGACGCTCGGCAAATTCGGCGCCGTACTGGCTCTGCTGGGCGTGGTCGTCGCACCGATCACCAGCGGGGATTCGGCCTTCCGAAGCGCCCGGCTGATCGCCGCAGATTTCCTGCACCTCGAGCAACGTGCGATCCGGCGGCGGCTTTACATCAGCATTCCGCTGTTCGTCGTGGGGTTCGCGATTACGCTGATGAATTTCGGCGTCATCTGGCAATACTTCGCCTGGGTCAACCAGACCCTCGCGGCCGTGACGCTATGGACGATCACGGTTTATCTGGCCGTCCGGCATAAGAATTTTTGGATCGCCCTGCTGCCGTCGATCTTTATGACGCAAGTGGTAACGCTCTATATCCTGATCGCCCCCGAAGGGCTGCTGCTGCCTTATTGGACCGGATTCGGAATTGCCAGCGCAATCAATGCGTTCATCACGATCCTGTTCTTCCGCTACCGGATTCGGCGGTGCAACGACATCTTCCCGGAAAACGAAGGGGATGAAGGGGATGAAGAGGATAAGGAGCATGAAGATTCCCCTGTCGACAACAGGAACGGATCGGAGCTCCCCATTCGGTAATCCGTCCCGGATCAAACCGATAGTGCCAAACCGATCCTACAGCATGAACACACCGCACGATCCCGGGATTTTCCGTGCAACAGCATGGAACTTTGCCTGGAGACCGGGACCTTCCGTTCAACAGAACAGAAGCAACCACCGCTCCCTAACGGTAACTCACGCTGTTCGCACCACATGTAAACTCAGCGGTAATAAACCGGTTGAAAATCGAGGTCGTGCCGCCTGCCGATGGGAATGTTCATGCCCAGGTTGAAGCTGGCTGTCGCCCGGCCCGTCGGGATCCACTGCGGGGTCACGCGGGTGACCATGTAGTCGGAGCCGAAAAAGAGCGTCACGCCTTTGGGTGTAAAGTTCAGGAGCCAGCCCCACCCGAGCCCGTAATTGGTCGCCGAACCGGTCACCGTCGCATTGAACCAGCGGCAGGGACGGAAATTGGCCGACAACATTCCTTCGGTCCAGACCCGGGGCATATAAAAACGTGTCGTCGAAAGCAGGCCGAATGAGATTTTCCGGTCGAGGACGGCGTATTCGAGCCCGACATTCACCGTAGGGTGCAGCATGCGCGTAAGATGCTCCGGCGCCGGAGTGTCATAAAAACGGAACAGATCGCGCAGGTCGTCCTTAAGCCTGTTCCACTGCTCTTTGAACGAGCCCGGATTGTTGGGATCGTCCACAACGATATTACTGAAACCGTCGAATATAAACGGTTCGTTCTGCATTGTCCCGCGCAGGTTCTTGAACCACGACAGGAAACCCAGGTCGTTTACCCCGGCCGACAGCGTGAGGTGATCCTCCACCAATTCGTAACTCATCCCCAGATCGATGGCCAGTCCCCAGCCCCCTACTCCGGGATTGCGGTAATCGAGTTTATTGATTTCGCCGTCGGACTTCGTCTCGAACGATGCGCCGGCGGCCGACAAGTCGAAATACCCCTGTGCGTCAACCTCCCATTTGTTCTGGTTCATGACCACATTCATCCGGTCGATGTGCGTCCGCGCGCTGCCGGCCCCGAGCAGTACTTTCAGCTTTCCTCCCAATGTCAGGCGGTCGTTTACCGGATGGGCATGCCCCAATCCGATCTCGACATAATTATCGGTCTGCAACATCAGGTCGCGCATCTGATAGGAGCTTCCTTCGGGGGCGTCCATTCCCAGTTTCATAAAACGGAACAGGCTGCCGGGCAAGTCGATATCCGAGCTCGACCGCACGGCGATATCGATCGTATTGAAACCGCTCCACGCATAAAAAGCCGAGGAGAGCAGCGACACGTCGGCATCGACTTGTACCGCGTTGCGGTTCTTGATCCGGCCGAGGAACGTTTCGGCCGAAACGATCGGGTTCATAAAAGTAGTCAGCCGTCCGTCGGGCAGCGGATACAGGAAGGCGGTCAGCCCTACGTTCGACTGGGTAGCCGCATTGATATTGCCGATCGCAGGTATGCTGATATAGCCTCGGTCGCTCACCAGTGCGGGGTTCAGCCGGTGCCGCATCGGCATGCTTTCGAGGAAATAGGAGGTACGGAGCGTCTGGGCCGGAGCCAGAAACGGCACGACGGCGCATCCCATCAGGCAGGCCCCGCACAAAAACGTACGGAGTATTCTATTGTTCATTCGTCTTTTCATTCGGCAACTCCATTAAAGATCATCCAAATCCATGATCAGTCCACCCGGTACCCGCAGTTTCATCCGCACCTGTACATACTGCCGCGGCGTCGCCGGAATACCTGCCGAGGCCTCGTTGTTCCCGGCGGTAATTTCCAAAATCAACCCGTCGAGCCGGGCCAGCGCTCCTGCCTGCGTTTCACGGATCACCACATCGAACGACGATGACACAGGCGTATCGCCGCCGTCTCCCGGGGCTATCGTCCCGGGAGCGGACACCTCGACGCCCTGCAACGGCTGCTTCTGGCCGTCCACGGCAATCGCGGCAGCCTGCAAGGTGAGCGGCACCGTATTGTCCACGGTAGCCAATATCTTAACTTCCTGAACCTTGTCCACGAAATCCCGGATATCCTTGGCCAGATTATCCACCGTGTCGCGGTACAGGATCGACAACTGCGGCCCGAAGGTCATCGGCACGCAAAGTTCATAATCGATCCGGATCTGGTAGGCAGGCACCGTCAGGTCGACCCGCTGCAGAGTCCCGGGGACAAGAGCGGGCTGCACATCCAGCAGGATCGAATCGGGTACCGTCCGGATCAAGGCAGGCAGGTTCGGCGCCTCGACGAACATGTATCCGTCGGGCATGACCGAAGCATCTTTGGCTATACGGAATACCGATAAAACAGCCCCTCCGGGCGTCCCGGCCTCCCGGACGCGCATCGCCACATTACTGCTTCCGGCCGGATTTTCCTGGTTACCGACCACCGGCATCAGCCCCAGGAAGACATCGACCTGCATCCCCAGCGGGTTGGCGACCCCCAGGTTGATATAAGGATTCACGTCGAGCACGGTTCCCGCCTCGCGCAGGAAAGCGGGAATATCCTGCAATCCGAGCCACTGCTGCACATGCGGCAACTCCGGTTCCACATGCCCTTCGACGAGTTTGACTTGCATATCGCCGATCGTCAGCGCGGGCTGGAGCACGACACCGGTCAGATCACCGCCGCCGGGCGCTATGTCCGTAATGCGCAAACTGCCCGACAACTCGACGGGATCGTCCAGCTGTACAGTACCGTCGGTTACCAGCAGCGGATCGAAAACCATTGCTGTAATCCCAACGCTGCAAACATATCCACCTGCCGCCGCAAACTCATCGTTGATCACCAATTCATGTCCTCCGCCAGCCAGAACGATATACGGAGGAAAAGTGACCCGCAAGTTTTCGAAACGCATCCGGTTTACCACGCCCGACACCCCCGAAACATCGAACACGACCCGCGCTTCGACCGGGGCGGAAAACGTCACCCTGCCGACAGATTTCACCTCATCCGGAATATCGGCGCTGATCTTCACATCGCCCCGGCTCGCAATCGGTGCGGCGGGCAATTCGCCGGTTCCGGGCGTTCCCGCACCGGACGGCGGCAACACGCCCGTTCCGAAATCCGGCCGGATTTCAGACAATTCGAAAGGGCGGGTCCTGAAAGTCACCGGAGCGATCCCCGCTACATCCATCTGCACGTCGTCACGTTTGAGCAACGCATAGGTGCCGTCCGGCATAACCGTAAGGTCATCTTTATCGGAACCTATCAACTTTTCGAGCGTAATCTTCTCGGTCTCCCCGACCGGAATCGTCAGCTCTTTGCCTCCGACACCGACACTCAGGTCCAGATCACCTTTCAGGTCATAGCGATGGTCCACACATCCGGTCGCCGTGACGAGACAAACCGCAACACCGCAGCACAGCAACGCCAAAGCCTCCCGGCGCAAATATCCGTATCGGTAAATCATATTCGGGTTTATTGGGAATTCAGGGGATATACAAATTGGTACATTCGTCGCATTTATTATCCCAAATGCGCTCAAAAATAGTCAAAAAATCAGGTTAATTCCGATCTTGTTGTAATTTATTTTCGTCCAACCCGCGCCCTCCCCCGTTCCTTCCGAACGTTTACGCGGGTCGTCCGGCCCCGATTTCCAAAATAAACACTATCTTTGTCGCCCGGAACACCAACCAAATTTTCAGCGAAATGGCTCTACAATGCGGCATCGTAGGACTGCCCAACGTCGGCAAGTCAACACTCTTCAACTCGCTTTCGAATGCAAAGGCACAGGCGGCGAACTTCCCTTTCTGTACGATCGAACCCAATGTGGGGGTTATCACCGTTCCCGACGAACGGTTGGTCAACCTCGCCAAGATCGATAATCCGAAGAAGGTGATCCCGACTACCATCGAGATCGTGGACATCGCCGGACTGGTCAAGGGCGCTTCGAAAGGCGAGGGTCTCGGCAACAAGTTCCTTGCGAATATCCGCGAAACCGACGCGATCATCCATGTGCTGCGCTGTTTCGAAAACGATAACATCACACATGTGGACGGCACCATCGACCCGGTGCGCGACAAAGAGATCATCGACACCGAACTGCAGCTCAAGGACCTCGAAACGATCGAGAGCCGCATTGCGAAAGTGCAGAAACAGGCCGTCACGGGAGAAAAATCCGCCAAACGCCTTTTCGAAATTTTCCAACAATACAAAAACGTCCTCGAACAGGGCAGGAGCGCACGCACGGTCGTACTCGACAAGGAAGACCGCAAACTGGTACGGGATCTGCACCTGCTGACCGACAAACCGGTGCTTTACGTCTGCAACGTCGACGAGAAGAGCGCCGTAAACGGGAATGCCCATGTAGACGCGGTACGGGAGGCGATCAAGGAAGAAAATGCGGAACTGATGATCGTGGCAGCGGCGACCGAAGCCGATATTGCAGAGTTGGAAACCTACGAAGAACGGCAAATGTTCCTCGAAGAGGCGGGACTCACCGAATCGGGCGTCAGCCGCCTGATCCGCTCGGCCTATACGCTGCTGAACCTCGAAACCTATTTTACCACGGGTCCCGACGAGACCCGGGCATGGACCTACACGAAAGGGATGAAAGCCCCGCAGGCGGCAGGCATTATCCACACCGACTTTGAAAAGGGATTTATCCGCGCCGAGGTGATCAAATACGCCGACTACACCGCACTGGGCTCGGAAAAAGCCTGCCGGGAAGCGGGCAAAATCTCCGTGGAGGGCAAAGAGTACGTCGTGCAGGACGGCGACATCATGCACTTCCTGTTCAACGTCTGAGCAGTCTTACAGGTTTTTCAGCGCATAATTCGAAGCGAACCAGTAATCTTTCGGGTTGCGGATGCCGAAGGCGTCGCGCAGTCCGCCGTAGCTATCCTGCAAGATAGAGACGCCGGGGCCGTTGTTGGCTTCGATCACGACAGGGCCGTCCGGCGTATAGGCGATATCCCAACCGATGTATTTAATCTTGTTGAGCTTTTGGGCCGAAAGCGTCACAAAACGGGATAACTCCTCCCAGTACGGGAACGTATAATCCCCGAAAACGAAACCGGTATCGGGATGCTTCTCATGGACCCGACCGTCGAAAGCGTAAGCCCGGGCAGCGAATTTGCCCGTCACGGCGTCGACCTGCATATAAAGGCCGCCGGAGCTGGCATTATCCACCTGCATGGCGCCCTGGCCCACCCTCAACAGGGAGAACAGGATCGACACGCTGTTTTTCTCGTTCCTGGTAACGATCCGAAACGTACAGATCGCATGCGGATAAATGGCAGCCATCTCGGGATGAGGGACCAAGCCCTCTTCGACGATCCACTCGTCTCCTTTCAACTCTTCCACATACGCCGCATCCAAAAGGCGCCCGTCCGGCGTGCGCAAATACCTCCCTTCACGCAGATCGAACACTTCGATTCCCTTACCGCCCACACCGAAAGTCGGTTTGACGAACAGCCGGCCCACACCGGAAGCCTGAATCCGGGCCAACACCCGTTCAACCGTGCAGGGATTTTCCCCTCCGTCGAACAATACCCCATCGCTGACGGATAACAACACCCGGGGATGGTTGATCCCATACCCCCGGCACAGCGACGCAAAAAGCCGCTTGTCTTCGCACAGCACGTTCCGTTCGTTGAATGACTGCGGATAGAAAAGGAAATAGGCAAAATAATCGGGGATATAGGCCTTCATCTGCTCCATCGAAAGCGGACAGTCCTTGCGGTAGAGACGGTAACGGATATACTGGAACGGATAGGTTTTCCAATAGCGCTGCAAACAGCGCATCTCCCTGCGGATCCGCGCCGGACTTTTCTTGTCCGCACATCGTTCGAATTCCGCATATTCCGCCCGGTAGTAATCCCGGTAATACGCCCGGTGCTGACGCTCCGAACTCTTTTTAATAAAAAAATAGAGGTATTTTTTCAACATGGCTGGTCGAAATATGTTTCTCCGGCAAAACAAATGTAGAAAAATGTTTCTGAAACGCAACATCCCCGCGATCATAGCGATTGGCGCTTTTTTTACTATTTTTGCAACGGCTTCGCCCGTGTCCGTTTTTTGACGGCGCTCCCGGGCAGGCCGACCGGCCGAACGACATTCCAAAGGGCGTTTTCGCCGGAATTAACCGAACACAACACTGAAAAACCGATATGGAACGCAAAGTAAGAGTCCGCTTCGCCCCGAGTCCCACCGGCCCGCTGCATATGGGCGGCGTACGCACGGCGCTGTACAACTACCTTTTCGCCCGCCAGCGAGGCGGTGATTTCATCCTGCGCATCGAAGACACCGACTCGCACCGTTTCGTGCCGGGCGCAGAAGCTTACATCATGGAAGCGCTCAAATGGTGCGGTATCACCATTGACGAAGGAATCAGCGAAGGAGGCCCCCACGCCCCCTACCGCCAAAGTGAACGGAAAGAAATATACCTGAAATATGCCCTGCAACTGGTCGAATCGGGAAACGCCTATTATGCTTTCGACACGCCCGAAGAGCTCAATGCTATCCGCGCCGAAGCCGAAGCGGCGGGTAACACTTTCGCCTACAACTACGAAGTACGCGGAAAACTGGCCACCTCGCTGGCCCTCCCGCCCGACGAGGTACAGCGCCGCATCGAGCGTGGCGACCAATGGGTGATCCGTTTCCGAATGCCCGAAAACGAAGAGGTGGAGATGCACGACCTGATCCGCGGCGACGTGGTGGTGAACACCTCGACGCTCGACGACAAAGTACTCTATAAATCAGCTGACAGCCTGCCCACTTACCACCTCGCCAACATCGTGGACGACCACCTGATGGAAATTACCCATGTCATCCGCGGCGAAGAGTGGCTGCCGTCGCTGCCGTTGCACTACCTGCTCTACCGGGCCTTCGGTTGGAGCGAAACGCAACCCGATTTCGCACACCTGCCACTACTGCTGAAACCCACCGGAGGCGGCAAGCTCAGCAAACGCGACGGCGACAAGATGGGATTCCCGGTCTTTCCGCTGCGCTGGGTCTCTCCGCAGGGAGAGGTGTCGCACGGCTACCGGGAGGACGGCTATTTCCCGGAAGCGTTCATCAACATGCTCGCGCTGCTGGGCTGGAATCCTGGCACGGAACAGGAGCTGTTCACGATGGACGAGTTGATCGCGGCCTTCTCGCTGGAACGCGTAAGCAAGAGCGGTGCACGGTTCAACCCTGAAAAAGCCCGCTGGTTCAATGCCCAATACCTCAAACAGAAATCAGACGCGGAACTGGCCGCCCTGTTCCGCCCGGTACTGACCGAAAAGGGTATCGAGGCTTCCGACGGGAAAGTCGAACAGGTGATGGGCCTGATGAAAGAACGCGCCACGTTCGTCAGCGAACTGTGGGAGCTGACCTCATTTCTATTCGTCGCCCCGGACGATTACGATCCCAAGGCTGCCGCCAAGTTCTGGAAAGGCGACAACCCGGCCCGCATCCAGGGGCTGCGCGACCTGCTCGCAACCGTTACGGACTTCGGAAAGGAAAACACCGAAAAGAGCGTAATGGAATGGATCGCGGCAAACGAATATCCGACCGGACAGGTGATGAATGCGTTCCGACTCGCAATCATCGGCAAAAGTACAGGACCCAGCATGTTCGAAGTGTGTGAGATTCTCGGCCGTGACGAAACGCTCCGCAGGCTCGACGCCATCCTCACCAAACTGGGCACAGGGGAAAATGCCTAAACAGCAAGTACAATGCTGCCGGAATATGTAACGCTTTAAAAGGCCATCGCAATGCGGATGGCCTTTTTCACACACACCATGTCGGGTATTTTAGCGAAAGGCCTCGTAATTCGGGATAAATTCGTTAATTTTATCCCAGCAAAATTTTCCCGAACCCAATCGAAACATCCGACTTATGAGAAAAATATCCGCACGACTGCTCTCGTTGTGCGCGCTCTGGCTCGCCGCCCAGCAGCCCGCCGCCGCCCAGCATACCCAACGGTTCAACGGCTGGCCCACCGCCGCCACTGCACAGGAATTGCCCGCAGGTTTCGTCGCGCCCCCGGCCGGGTACGGCAACGTACCCTTTTTCTGGCTCAACGGCGACACGCTCCGGCGCGACCGCATGAGCGACATCCTCGATACGCTCGCCACATCGGCCACATCGGGCTTTTCGGTAAGCTATATCCACAAAAACGCCAACATCGACTCCGTCGAACACAAAAGCGGCTACGGGATGTTCGGACACACCGAGCCGGGCGAACCGAAAGTCTTCTCGCCGGCCTGGTGGGAGTTCTGGAACTGGTTTTCAGGCGCCTGTGCCGATCGGGGCATGGGCCTGGGCTTGGACGACTATACGGTAGGCTGGTACGGGAACGGCTACTATCCCGATGAGGTATACAACCAGCCAAAGTACAAAAATTACCAGGGCAAACTCGACATCACGGCCCATCCGGTGGCCGCCGGAGCGACTCTCACCCTCACACTTCCCGAACATACGGTCAGCGTCGTCGCCCTGCCGGAACACAACCAGAAAGAGAAACCGATCGATCTCACCGCCACCACGGGTGCCGGAAAACTGACCTGGACGGCTCCCTCCTCGGCCAAGTCCTATACCGTCTATGTCACGGCTACGCAGCCCGACTACCTGCTGCACCCCGACAACGGGAAAGAGCTGGTCGAGGTCTATTTCGACCGTTTCGAACAGAACATGAACCAAAAGGGGCGCGACGGCATGAACTACTTCTTCCAAGACGAGCTCCTCTACCCGCTCACGATCCTTTCGTGGGCCGAAGATATGCCTGCCCAGTTCCGGGAACGGAAAGGCTACGACATCCTTCCCTACCTGGCAGCCCTGAAGTACGACATCGGCGACATCACGGCCAAGATCCGTCTCGATTACTGCGACGTGGTGATGACACTGGCCGAAGAGCGCTATTTCAAGCCCATCTTCGACTGGAACGACTCGCGCGGACTGATCTACGGCTGCGACAATATGGGGCGAGGTAAACAGCCGCTCCACTACCTCGACTATTTCCGGGCGACCAGTTGGTTTACCGCACCGGGCAACGATGCCCCGGCACGCGGTTCCAGTTTCATCCAGACCAAGGTTTCGAGTTCGATCGCCCACCTCTACGAGCGGCCCCGCACATGGCTCGAAGCGTTCCACAGCATGGGCTGGGGCAGTAAAACGGAATGGCTCACCGAACAGATCGACCACCATTTCCTCGCAGGCGGCAACCTCGTCTGCATGCATGGGCTCTACTACTCGACCCACGGCGGCTGGTGGGAGTGGGCCCCCCCGTGCTTCCATTACCACATGCCTTACTGGCCGCACATGAAAAAATGGCTCGAATACACCGAGCGGGTCAGCTACCTGATGAGCCAGGGCCACCACGTCTGCGACATCGCGATCCTCTACCCCACCGAGACATTGCAGGCGTTCTCACCGGACAAGCCCTACGACGATCAATACAATTTCTCGTACATCATGGAGCTGAGCAACGCCGGATTGGATTACGACCTGATCGACAATCGCTCGTTGGTGAAGGCCGATATCAAAGACAAAGCGCTGCACGTCAGCGGTGAGAGCTACAAGATACTCCTGATCAAAGACATTCGCGCTTTGCGCTACGAAGCGCTGCTCAAGCTGCGGGACTTTTACCGCGGCGGCGGGATCGTGCTGGCCATCGGCGATCTGCCCGAAGCGAGCGACCGGGCCGGATCGAACGACCCGGAAGTCAACAAAATCGTCAAAGAAATATTCGGGATGACCGCCGCACAAACCGAAACGATCGCGGTCAAAGCCCAGAAAAACCCGACCGGAGGCGTAGGTTTTTACCTCAATACCACCGAGGACATGGTGCCGCTGATCCACCGCACGATCACGCCGGATTTCCGTGCAGGGACGAAAGGCGGCAAAGTCCTGCACCGCCGGACGGACGACCGCGACGTTTACATGGTGATGAATGTCGAACCGGGTACCGACTGCTTTTTCCGGGCCAAAGGGAACGCCCAGCTGTGGAACGCTTTCGACGGGACGATGCAGCCGCTTCCGGTAAAACGCGTCACCGGCGAAGGAACCGTCATCCGGTTGGACACGCCCTACAACCGCTCGTCGCTCGTAGTCTTCTCGCCCGGTGAACCGGTGTCCGATACCGTTTCACAGACTGAGAAACCGCCTCAGGAGATTATCCCGGTAGAGGGCGAATGGGAAGTGGAGATGCTACCGACGCTGGACAATAAGTGGGGCGATTTCCGCCTGCCTGCGACCGATGAAAAGATCGGTCCCGAGGCTCGCCGCTTCCGCTTCATACCGCTGCGCGCATTGGGCAAAACCAAGACGTGGATGCAACCCGCCTACAACGACTCTACGTGGTCGGTGGGCACTTACGGATTCGGAGCCCCGATGGAAGTGCTCGTCGACGGCTCGTCGCAAAAGGCCGACGGACTGGCTGCGGCGGTATTCAACGGTACGCTCGCCGACTGGAAGCCTTACAACTTTTCGTGGCAATACGGGGTCGAGAACAACCCCGGTTCGCAGGGCTATCACGGACTGAAAGGACGCGTAGACAACAACTTCCTGATCCTCGACAAGGGACGGAACATGCTTTTCCGTACGCAGTTCTATGCGCCCGAAACGGATTTTTACGCCCTCATCACCGGCAACGTCACTCCCGAGGGTATTTATATCGACGGGGAAAACATCCGTTCGGAAGATATCGTTTCGCGCGAAGGCCCGAACGGCCAGCGCGAGACACGTTACACGGTCAACCTGCGCAAAGGCTGGCACTCGCTGCTGCTCGTCTTTACGAACACGACCGACCAGCCGCTGCACCAAGAACCGTATGACCTGCTCGACCGGCGCACGCGCAGTACGGCGGTGATCCTGCCGCTCGCTGACACGGCTGTAAAGGAAAACACGCCTTACGACGACATCGTTGCGATGAAATGGTACCGATCGAACCGGCTCACGTTCGATCCCAACGCCGGGCGGCCGCAAAAAACCATCTACCGCTTCGAAACCGTGCCCGGCCTCTCGTCCCTGCGGCTCGACCTGGCAGGACACCTTGAAAAAGCCTGGGTGGACGGTATGGCGATCAATGCCAAGACCAATATCCGGACGAAAGGCGACGGACGGTATGAAATCGTGTTGCCGGTAACCTTCCCGCGCACCAGCGAAATGACGCTGCAAATCACTCCCGATCCGGGTGCGGGCGGTACCGCCGTATTCCGTGAACCGGTCAGGTTCATCTGCGGCAAGGGCGTGATGAATGCGGGCGACTGGAGCAAGAACGGTGCACTGCTCTACTACTCGGGTGGCATGTACTACCGAAAAACCGTCGAATTGAACGAGCAGCAGATCGCGCGCGGTGTGACGCTCGACCTGGGCAAAGTGTCGGCGAGCTGCGAAATCAAGGTAAACGGCAAAGACGCTGGTATCCACATCTATTCGCCCTTCAGCGCCGACATCACCCCATATCTGCACCCCGGCGAAAACCGGATCGAAGTATTGGTCTACAGTACGCTGGCCAACCACTACCAGACCAGCCCCACCCCCTATAAAGGCGATCCGGAAGCAGGCCTGATAGGGCCGGTACGGCTGATCGTCGGCGGAAAATAAATACGGCAGGTCGGTGGATCTCCGCGAATCCTGTTGAAAACAGAAAACGGTCAACAGGCACAGGGGTAAAAACGCTGAGGCGGATCAAAATCGAAGGGAGGCATGAATGCCTCCCTTCGATTTATGTATTTTTCATGAATTACAAACAGTACCCTATCGATGCACCGTAAACGATCGCCAATGTCCCTTCGATCGTTCGGCCTGCGCCCTGTCAGGCCGTTTCCCTTTTCGCACGGCGCATACTGAAGGCGACGATCAGGCTCGCGAAGCCGACGAACAGGAAAATCGCGGCCAGCAGGTAAGCGACGGGCAGCAGGCCGAAACGTTCGTCGATAATCATCAAAAAGCCGAAAACCATCAACAGTACGCCGATTACGGCATAGCCGCTCCAGTCACGCGAACGGTTGCGCCGCCACGAAAGCGCGTCGATCAGGTACATCAGTCCCCGGATAAAGACCCATATCCCGATAATGACCGGAATCAGCGCAGCAGAAATCATCGGATGGATCAACATGACCAAACCGAACAGTACGTCGACAATTCCTTCGAAAAGCCGCCAGCCCCAGCCGCCGGCCGACATATTAGAGAAAGCGAAGGCCAGAGACATAATACCTGTCGCCAACGCGATCAGGCCGATGTAAAGCGCCACGGAAAGCAAAGCGGTCATCGGGTATGCCAGAGAGACGAAGCCCAACACCAAAAACAGCAGACCGCCCACGAGCAATAACCACCAATGTTTGAGAATATCTTCCATAAGAACCGTTTTTAGTTTTTGATACTGAGTGCTCTCGTACAAGAACATTGCCAAAAACAGGTATTTTTCCGGACCGGATTTTTAAATATGAAGAATTAATCGTATTTTTGCGGACTGTTTAACTTTTTTAAAACATTTAGTAGAATGCCTAAGATGAAAACGAATTCGGGCGCTAAGAAGCGTTTCGATTTCACGGGAAGCGGCAAAATCAAGCGCAAACACGCTTACAAAAGCCACATCCTGACCAAGAAAACCACCAAACAAAAACGCAACCTGACCTATTCGGGTCTCGTCGCACCGGCCAACGAAGCTGCCGTCAAACTGCTTCTGGTAAAGTAGTCCGCTACTCTGCCGACACGTTAAACCAAGAGTGCCCGTGCCCCAAAGAGTGTGGGAGAACCACGCCGCCGACCACTCGTAAAACTTTCACATTATGCCAAGGTCAGTCAATGCTGTAGCATCAAGAGCCAGAAGAAAAAAAGTTTTAAAACTTGCCAAAGGTAACTTTGGTTCAAGGGGAAATGTCTGGACGGTCGCCAAAAATACCGTCGAGAAAGGTCTTACCTACGCCTATCGCGACCGTAAGAACAAAAAACGTCAGTTCCGCAGCCTGTGGATTCAGCGTATCAACGCCGGTGTCCGCGCTTACGGAATGACTTACTCGGAATTTATGGGCAAAGTCAACGCCAAAGGGATCGCACTCAACCGCAAGGTACTTGCCGACTTGGCGATGAACAACCCCAAAGCATTCGAAAAAGTTGTAAAAACAGTTAAATAGTTACAAAGCCGCTTCTTTTTAGAGCGGCTTTTTTGTCTGTACTTTTGTATGAAAATCCCCGGCTCTTTCAGAGAACCGGGGATTTCTTTTTTTCACTCGCATCTATTCCAATCCCGGAGCCACGAGATTATTTTCATTGTTTTGCAATACACAAAGGCAAAAAACGGATAATCGCGGAACCTCAGTCCGGCAGGATCAAGCAACGTGCCACCGCGAAACAAAGGACCCACCGCCGCCCCAGACTATCCGAGATAAAGGATCGCGAGCAGAGAACCGACCGACACTACCGCCCAAAGCAACACCCCCAGCAGGAGGGGTTTGAAACCGACCGCCCGGATCTTCTCAACCGAAAGGCTCGATCCGATCAGGAAAAGCGTTACCACCAACGCGGCCTTAGACACCGTAACGAGCTGCGTATTGAACATCCCTACGAACGGCAGGTAACTGTTCAGTAGCATCGCCACGATAAAGAACCCAATGAACCACGGAATCGAAACTTTTTTACCCGAACTCCGGAACAACAACGCCGAAAGCAGCGACACGGGAATGATCCACAGCGCACGGGCCAGTTTCACGGTCGTCGCGACATTCAGTGCTTCGGAACCATAAGCCGACGACGCTCCAACTACCGAGCTGGTATCGTGAATCGCAATAGCGCTCCACAGGCCGAACTGGTGCTGTGTCAGGCCCAGCCAATGTCCCAGCAACGGGAACAACAGCAGCGCGACGGAATTGAGCAGGAACACGACGCCGAGCGACACCGAAGTCTCCTTCTCATTGGCCTTGACGGCAGGAGCCACCGCAGCAATCGCACTTCCCCCGCAGATTGCGGTCCCCGATGCGACCAGATGCGACATTTTGCGGCGCATATGAAACCACCGTCCGATAACATAGCCGAGAACCAGCACCGTACTGATCGAAGCGATCGTAAGCCAAAGTCCCTCCCGCCCGACCTGCAGGGCGCTATGGATATTCATACCGAAACCAAGTCCGACGACCGATGCCTTCAGCAGCATGCCGGTCGCTTTACCGCTCAGTTTCGGGAAAGGATGCCCCAGCAGAAATGTAAAAAGGAATCCCCCCAGCAACGCGACCGGTGCCGACAAATAAGGCGTTGCGCACAATACGATACAGAAAAAGAACAGGGCCTTGCGCGCGGCGGGCGGCAGAATTTTCTGCTTGGCGGCCTGTTGAGCGGAACGTTTGGTTGATTTGGCCCGGAGGGCGGCGACATTGGAAGTCAGTACGGCAGAATTTGCTGACATTGGGATCATGTTTGATTTCACGGCGCAAAAATAGGCCGTGAAGGCTCCCGATGCCAATCACTAAAAGTTGTAGGCTATAACTTCCGGTTATAATGATTCAGGCAGAATTGTTTGAAAAGATCGGTCAGTCGGCTGCGCTGGCCGTGGGCCGTGACAAAACTGAACCGGCGGACCAGTTCCATATCGCCCACCTCGACCACCCGCAGCCGGTTGGCCGCCAACTCGTCCAGCACAGCCTGCACCGAAACGAACGCGAACGTATCGGAATAAAACAGGTAATGCTTGATACTCTCGGTACTGCCCAACTGCATCTCGATGTGCAACTGCCGCAACGACAAGCCGTGCCGGGAGAGCTCCCGGGAGAGCACGTCGAGCGTTCCGGAACCGTTTTCACGGATAACCAACGGCAAGGCGGGCAAGTCCGCGGCTGTAATCTCCTCACGGGTAAAAGAGGTGTTCGAGGCCGAAGTCACCAGCACCAATTCGTCATCCATGAAGAGTTCGTAATGCAGCGCGGGATTCGATGCGGTCCCTTCGATCATGCCGAAATCCAGCTTACCGTCGGCGATCTGCCGTTCGATCTGTTCGGTATTCCCGTTAAAAAGCGTAACGCGAACATCGGGATAGAGCTTGCGGAATTTCGCCAGCAAGCCGGGCAACACGTATTGCGACAGCGTTGTACTCGCCCCGAGGCGGATTTCACCCGAAAAGGCCCCCTGCTCCTCGACAAAAGCATCACGCAGCTCTCCGTACAACGCCAGAATGCGGTTCGCATATTCGAGCAGCCGGACGCCGTCGTCGGTCAGGGAGATCCGGTTGCCGTGACGCAGGAAGAGCGGTTTACCCAACAACCGTTCCAACTCGTTGATCTGCTTGGTGACGGCCGGCTGCGAAATGAGCAGTTCGGCCGCAGCTTTCGTAAAACTGAGTCGGTCGGCGACGGTCTTAAAGACTTTCAGGCGGAAATCGGTCAACATAGCTTCCCAAGGTTAAAAAATCGAATCGGTTGTTGCCTCCGGACCGGACTACTCCACCCGCTGGCCGTGCAACGTCGCCGACGAACAATCGGTCACCCGCACCCGGACGTAATCGCCCACCCGGGCATCGCCCCGGTCGAAAACCACCACTTTGTTCTGTGACGTGCGGCCGAAAAGCTGGCGGTCGCTGCGCTTCGACACCCCCTCGACGAGGACTTCGAACTCCCGGCCCACATCAAGACGGTTGCTGCGCAGCGAAAGTTCGTTTTGCAGCGCAATGATCTCGTTCAGCCGCGCGGTCTTCACCCCGTCGGGCACATCGTCGGCCATGTGGCGGGCGGCTTTCGTATTGGGCCGCTCAGAATATTTGAACATAAAGGCGGATGCATAGCCCACCTCTTCCATCAGCGAAAGCGTCTGGCGATGGTCGTCGTCGGTCTCGGTACAGAACCCGGCGATTAAGTCGGTCGAAATCGAACACCCGGGCAGGATGCGGCGGATCGCTTCGATGCGCCCCAGATACCACTCGCGCGTATATTTCCGGTTCATCAGTTCAAGCATCCGCGTACTGCCGGACTGGGCGGGCAGATGGATCGCCCGGCAGAGGTTCGGATAACGCGCCATGGTGCGCAGCACTTCATCGCTGAGGTCTTTCGGATGAGAAGTCGAAAAACGGACCCGCAATTTCGGGTCGACCGACGCCACGGCGCCGAGCAGGTCGGCAAATCCGGCAACCGTTTCCCCGTTCTCCCAACGGTACGAATTGACATTCTGCCCCAAGAGGGTAACTTCGCGGTAACCGCCGTCGAACAGTTCGCGCGCCTCGCGCAGGATCGTCTGCGGATCGCGGCTGCGCTCCGCTCCGCGCGTGTAAGGGACCACACAGTACGAACACATGTTGTTACAACCGCGCATAATCGAAATGTAAGCACTCACGCCGTTCTTATCGAGCCGGACAGGCGAGATTTCGGCATAAGTCTCCTCGCCCGACAACAGCACATTGACAGCCTTCGCACCCCCTCCGGCCTCGCGCAGTAGGCGCGGCAGGTCCCGGTAAGCGTCCGGACCGGCCACGAGACTGACCAGCTCTTCCTGATCGATCAGCTTTTCGCGCAACCGTTCGGCCATACAGCCGATCACGCCGACCAACAAGCCCTTATTCTTTTTCTTGTACTGCCTCAACTCGCGGAGCCGTCCCCAGATGCGCTGCTCGGCATTGTCCCGGATCGAGCAGGTATTGATCAGGATCACGTCGGCCCCGGCGGGATCTTCCGTATACCGGAAGCCATCCCCCTGCAGGATCGAAAGCACAACTTCACTGTCGCCGGCGTTCATCTGGCAACCGTACGTTTCGATATAAAGCTTGCGCCCGTCACCCACAATCGGGCGCAGGCCACTGATATTTACATGGTTCAAATTCATCTGAAAAATGCTTTACGCTAATCGGGGAACGCCTTGAAGCCGTCGCCGTAAGTCTGGTGCGCATCGACGATCACGACGAACGACTGCGGGTCGATCTCTTTGATCATTCCCTTGATCGCCGACACCTCGCTGCGGCTCACCACCAGGAAGATCATCTCGCGTCCGGCGCCGGTATACATGCCGGAAGATTTGATAAACGTTCCCCCGCGCCCCATCTTTTCGAGAATGTATTCGCGGATATCATCGTTGCGGTCGGAAATGATAAAGAGCAACTTGTCGTAACTGGCGCCGTCGACGATAAAGTCGATCACCCGGGTGGTGACAAAGATAGTGACTAAAGAGTAAAGCGGCAAGCGCCAGTCTCCCAAAACGACCATACCGAAGATCACCACGAGCGAATCGACCAGCAGCACCCCGCGTGAGAATGAAAAACGCGCATATTTGACCAGCAGCATCGCCACGATATCCGTCCCTCCCGAGGTAGCTTCGGTCTTGATGATCATGCCCAGTCCGGCACCGATCAACACGCCGCCGAAGATGCAGACCAGGAACAGGTCGTTGCTCAAATCCATTTTGCCGCCGAACATCGTCGCCGGATTCTCGCCGATGAAATAGGTCATCGTATTCATCAGCACCGGGATCAGCAGCGCGGCGGTAACCGTTTTCGCACCGAACATCCGCCCGAACACTTTCAGTCCGATCAGCAGCAGCGGAATATCGAACATCAGGCCGAACGTACCCACCTGTATCGACGGGAACAGCGCATGGAGCACGATACCCAGACCGTAGACGCCGCCCGGTACCACCTGGTAGGGATTCATGAACAACACGAAACCGGCCGACATCAGGATCGAGCCGCAAACCAGCCACAATACCGACTTGATTCGCCGCCGCGATGCGTACCGCCTGTATTTTTCCGTAAGAGCAAACTCCATAACACCCGACATTGTTAAATTTCTCGACAAAAGTAGCCAATATTGTTAAAACACGACACACATCCATCGAAAAGCGTATCTTTGTGTACTTTTGTCTCAGGAATGCGCCGCATCCTGCATCGTTGCATTAATCAGACCAATCATGGCACTCAATATCTTACTGGTTATCGTCGCTTACCTGCTGGGATCAATCCCGAGCGCGGTATGGATCGGCAAACGTTTCTACGGCATCGACGTGCGCGAACACGGCAGTCACAACGCCGGGGCTACGAACACGCTGCGCACGCTCGGCCGGCGCGCGGCGCTCCCGGTCTTCGCGATCGACATCCTCAAAGGGTTCACAGCAGTGATGCTCTCCCACCTGTCGGGATACGCGCCGGGCAGCGATGCGATGTTCAATTTCAAAATCATGTTGGTAGCCGCCGCGGTAGTGGGCCATATCTTCCCTATCTTCGCCGGGTTCAAGGGTGGCAAGGGCGTCGCCACACTGGCCGGCGCCGTCGCCGGAGTCTACCCTCCCGCCGTCGGGCTATGCCTCATCGTTTTTATAATCGTACTGGCACTCTCGCATTACGTATCGCTCAGCTCGATGAGCGCCGGAATCGCCTTCCCGATCTTTATCGTCCTCGTTTTCGGTGAACGCTCCGCCTCGCTGATCATTTTCAGCTGCGTAATCGCCGTGCTACTGCTGCTGACCCACCGCAAGAACATCGGGCGGCTCATCCATCACACCGAATCGAAAATCTATCTCGGCAAGAGAAAAGACGCTTAAACGACTCTACAGCAAAGTCAATTCCTCACCCGGAGTAAGATTCGCCTCGAAAACTTCGCCCGGCGGACATACGACGCCTTTAGCTTCGATCGGACGGGAAAACGTATTGAGCACGCGCAGCGGACCGCCGACCGTCGAACACACTTTCACTTCCGACACTTTGCCGTCCCGCATCGCCGCCGAAACCAGAAATGCCCCTTCGGTCCGCAGCGTACGGAACGAAACATCCTTCCACGACGGCGGAATCGCCGGAAAAATGCGAACGGTTCCGGTATGGCTTTGCAACAGCATCTCCTGCAGCGACGAAGCGAACGCCATATTCCCCTCTAGCGTAAAAGGCCGGTACGTAAAATTCGATTTGCCGCTCCGGCTTTGGTCGCCGTTGGCATGGAAGCTGTTCTTCAGGCAAAAGCATTGTGCGAAATCGCGCAGCGCGGCCGCAGCCCGCTCCCCGTCGCCCATACGGGCCCACATACCTCCGACCCAACTGTACGAATACCCGCACCACCATTCGGGCCCAATCCGCTCGAGCGTCTCCATGCTGTTTTGCAAAATCCTCCGCACACTGTCGCCCTGCGACGGATCGAGCAGTCCGAGCGGATGGAACGCCATCAGGTGGGAGAAATGGCGGTGCGATTCCGTATAAGGCAGCCCCTCTGCGAAATTAAGGCCGCTCTCATCGTACACATAATCGCCCCACTCGCTGCCGACCTGCCGCCAATGGGCCGCTTCGTCACTTTTACCCAAAGCACCGGCCAACTCGGCCGCCTTGTCGAATGTGAACCGGGTCAACGCGAGATCGTAATTGGTCATCGTCGGGAACCACGCCTCCCGGCGGTTATCGTTGATCTCGGGCGAGGAACCGAGCGGCAGCCTACGGCGGCCCTGCGCATCCTTCACCGACAGCTGCTCAAGGAAAGTCGCCGTCCCGGCGATCCACGGATAGGCGCGCTCCTCGAGGTAAGTACGGTCGCCGCTATAACGCCAGTGCAGGTAAAAATGGTGTCCGAGCCACGCCGAAACGGTCGGCGACATCGAATACTGGCACCATCCGCCCATCGGTTCGCCGTCGAGCGTCGTCACCCCCGGCACATTCAGTCCTCCACGCCCGAAAAATCCTTCCGTATAACGTCGGAAAGCGTCGCGATGACTCCACAGCCAGTTCGTGAAACCGATCTCCTCGTCCAGGTGGTTGGCCCCGTATGCCGGCCAATAGCTCAATTGCGTATTCAGGTCGTGGTGAAAATCCCCTTTCCAGGGCGGCAACTTCCCGTTGTCGGCCGTCCAAACGGCCTGCAATGTAATCGGCGGCATATCGGCGCGTGCCGCCGAACCGAATTTGTACTGCTCCAGATACCACTGCTTTTCCAGCACGCTGTCGGGCAACGAAACGGCCGATTTGTCCCAGAATCGCTGCCACCAGTCGCGGTGCACCTTATAGGCATCCGCATACCCTTCGCCGAGCGTTTCACGTACATCTGAGGCAATATTCTTCACACTGTTCCCGCCATAAGTGGACTGTACGCTCCAGACTCCTTCGATACCGCCGCGCGTCTTTTTCCACGTCACGGCAATCGCATACTGGAACCCGTTCCATCCCGGTTGCACATAGGTGATCGTGCGGCCTTTCATGTGAACGACACCCTGCGGATAGCCGAGCGTATAGAGCTCCTGTCCCGAGTGGGCGTCGTCCTCGGCCGATGCTCCGACCTGCGCATAGGCGGGCGCGACGATCTCCGGGCGCAGGCTGTCGATACCCGTGAAGCGGAACCAGCCGCACGGGCCGTCGGCCTGCACGAAGGCCTCCAGCGTCCTGCCCGAAGGCCACCAAACCTTGCAGACGGCATCTTGGACATAGAGCCGCACGGAGTCGGCCGCCCCCCAATCGGCCGTATGGAATTCGAGCGCCCCGGCGGGAATCTTGCTCGGCGCCGGAAGCCGGCCGTACGGTTCGTCCAACAACTCCTGCACGATTCCGTAGGTATTGTTCTGCCACTGTTCGCAAATCCAATCGTAAACGGGCTTATCCCACGTCATCCCTTCGGTCGGGCGCAGGTCCCACAAATCGACCCGATCGAGCGAAAAGCGCAGCCGGTCGCCTTTCTGCCACACCAAAGCCCCGACCTGACCGTTGCCCAGCGGAACGGCTTCGTCCCATTTACCGGCCAACGAATCGAACACCAGATCATGCGGCGAAGGGGTATAACCCACCGGAGAACTTCCGCAACCCGAAAGTAACACCAGAAGGCTCAGCACCAACGTACTACCCGCCAATTGCCCCATCTTCCCGGAAGCGTTCTTGTACATATCCCCGTATTTGCTGCAAACGGCGATGAGGCCATGGATATAACCCGAAATTTTCATCTTTGCTATCTTATAAATTTGTATATCTTTCATTTTCCGGAACGATAACCGACGCTATAATCAGACCGGTGCAATTGTTGGCACAGGCAATTGCGAAACTACGGACTTTCGCCGGAACAGACGCATCCTTCCCGTTTACCTATTTACCTATTCGGGCGGCGTTCAAACGCATGTATGCGTTGTAAAACGTTTTTCCTCAGGTTATCTCGATAAAGGTCGAACTCCGCTACATGCAGATTTCCTTTAGGCAACAGCGCTTCGACACTGGGGATATAATATTTCTCCTCATCCACACCCTCCACAACGATCGCATGGACAACAGGATCGATAGCGGCGGTAAAACCCTGATAAGAGACGCCCGGAGTAGCATCCGTCTTCCAGTTCAGGGGATTTATGCACACGACATTCCCGTTGAACAATGGAGACACGGCTTCCCGTTTCGTTACGCTGTTAAATCCGATAACCACCCCTACATCCATCGAGTCTTTGGCGATCCGTAAATAAGGATAGTCATCGATCTCCTGCGGAGTGACCGTAAATCCGATGGCATAAACCGCAACCAGCCGCCGGTAGATCCCAGGCTCCATTTTACGTTTCAGCAATTCGATCACAGCCTTCGCCCCCTGACTATGTCCGGCCAGGATAAAAGGACGTCCTTCGTTACAATGCTTCAAATAATAACGGAAGGCATCCGCCACATCCCGGTAAGCCAACTGAAAACGCTTCCCGATAACCGCCGTATCCAAAGACAACCAGCTATCCATCGAGATCTGGCGATAATACGGGGAGAAAAAATTACAACTATCTGACAAGACACTCTCCGCCAACCGGACAGACGGATCTACCAACCCGCGTTGCCGGGGATCAAAAACATCCATATGGTGCTGTCTTCGCCCCGAACTATCCGTATAATCCCAAATACAGGTCGGCCCCACATAAAAAATGTCGACCTTCTTATCCCGTGGAGCCCGATTTCCCTCAAACCAACAGCTGCTATCGGAATAATCCAACCCTGCGCTCACAGGGTCCGAAGGACCCTTCCCGCAAGCGAAGACCAAAAAGAAGAAGCAAAGCGGATATATATACTTCGGGAGAACCTGAAACGGTTTCATACGTACACGCTGATTTAATGATTTTCCACATCCTGACTGTTCGCTGCGACAACCCGATACTCTTTCGGACGGCCCGGATACGACACATCCAACATAGCGGTTCCCCGGATAAAACAGGGAATCGTCCTTTTAAAATTAGCCGCCACGCTCCCGGTCACTTCAAAAATATCGTTTAAATATAGCGAAAATAGCGTAAATTTGTGAAAACCCTCAAAAGCGGAACGCTATGAAAATCGCATTGACCTGCATGTGTTCTTTATTGTTAACTTTTTGTGCCATGTCGCAAAATACCGAAATGAAACTGCCCGCTCCGCAGAAAACCGGCGGAATGCCGCTAATGGAAGCGCTTTCGAAACGGGCTACGAACCGTTCGCTCGATCCTGCCCGCTCGCTTTCCGACCAGCAACTGTCGAACCTACTGTGGGCCGCATGGGGAATCAACCGCCCCGACGGACGGCGGACGGCCGCCTCGGCGATGAACCGCCAGGAGATCGACCTCTACCTCGTCGGCCGCAAAGCCGCCTACCTGTACGATGCCAAAGAACATTCGCTCAAATTGGTCGCCGAGGGTGACCACCGCAGCGAGGTAAGTTCGCAGGACTTCGCCAAGAACGGCGACTGGATCGTCATCTTCGCCGCCGATTACGACAAGATGGGCGGCGGGAACGAAGCCATTGCCGGCATCGACGCGGGCCTGATCGCACAGAACATATACCTCTATGGAGCATCGGAAGGATTGGGCATCGTCGTACATGCCTCGGTCGACCGCGATACGATCTCAAAAGTGCTGAAACTGCGTCCCGCCCAGCACATCATGATCGCCCAAACCGTGGGTATTCCAACCAGATAGCATTCGCCCAAACAACCGGACTATGCCACATCCGCCATTTACGGGCGACTACGCCGCAATCCTGAAAAAATACTGGGGACACGACACGTTCCGACCGTTGCAGCTCGAGACAATCGAATCGGTCGCCGCGGGGCGTGACACGCTCGTGCTGATGCCCACCGGCGGCGGCAAGTCGGTCATCTACCAGGTACCGGCGCTTGCGTCCGAAGGAGTATGCGTCGTTATCACGCCGCTCATTTCGCTGATGAAAGACCAGGTCGACCGGTTGCGCAGCCGCAGGATCCTGGCCGAGGCGATCCATGGAGGACGCGGGAGGCAGGAGATCGACCGCGTCCTCGACAACTGCATTTACGGCGACGTGAAGTTTCTCTATATCTCCCCCGAACGGGTCGACAGCGAACTGTTTCGGATGCGCTTCGCGAAGATGAAAGTTTCGCTGATTGCCGTGGACGAGGCGCACTGCATTTCGCAGTGGGGGTACGACTTCCGGCCCGCCTACCTGCAAATCGCGCGGCTGCGCGACCTGCAGCCCGAAGCGGCGATCCTCGCGCTGACTGCTTCGGCGACGCCTAAAGTGGCGGCCGACATCATGCAACACCTGCGCTTTCGCGAGCCGAACCTCAAACAGATGAGCTTTGCGCGGGCGAACCTCTCCTACGTGGTACGCCGCACCGAAGACAAGCGCGAACACCTGCTGCGTATCGTGAACAACGTACCGGGTAGCGGGATCGTTTATGTCCGCACGCGGGAAAAGACCGAGACCGTCGCCAAATTCCTGCAGGAAAACGGGATCGAAGCCGACAGCTACCACGGTGGCATGGGTTACCTGACCCGCAGCCTCAAACAGGAGAACTGGACCGGCGGCAAGACGCGGGTGATTGTTGCGACCAATGCATTCGGCATGGGCATCGACAAAGCGGACGTACGCTTCGTGATTCATTACGACATCTGCGACTCGCTCGAAGCCTATTACCAGGAGGCCGGGCGCGCCGGACGCGATGGACGCCCGGCCTATGCCGTTATGCTGCTGTCGGGCGACGATCCGTCACGCGTGGCCAACCGGCTGAGGCTCGAATTCCCACCCGTCGACACGATCCGCACCATTTACGAAGGGCTGTTCAACTATCTGCAGGTGGCCATCGGCGAAGGCAAACACCGCGCTTTCGCATTCAACATCCACGAATTCGCGGCACGGATGAAACTCTTCCCCCCCACCGTAGTCAACGCACTGAAAATCCTGCAGCAAAACGGTTACCTGATCCTTACCGACGAGACCGACAACCCGCCGCGCATCCGGTTTATCGTGCAGCGCGACGACCTTTACCGCATGCGGGTCACGCGGCGCGAACTCGACCATATCCTCACCGTGCTGCTGCGCCAGTACACCGGTCTGTTCAGCGACTTCGTCCCGATCGACGAGCAGGAGCTGGCACAGCTCTCCGGCTACACGGTAAACCACATACACGAACTGCTCAGGCAATTGTGGCAACTGCACGTAATCCGCTACATCCCCGGCAACCGCAGCCCGATGCTGATCCTTTCCGAAGAGCGGCTGCCCGGAGCCGACGTGCGCATCTCGCCCGAAAGCTACAAACGCCGCCAGGAAGTGGCGCAGGAACGGATCGACGCCGTATTCCGCTATGCAGAAAATGAGACCGAGTGCCGCAGCCTGATGATACAAAACTACTTCGGGGAACAGACCGACCTCCCCTGCGGACGCTGCGACATTTGCCGCGAACGGCGCAAACACACGGAACCGCAAAACAGTGCGGCACGTCGCGACGAAATCCGCAGGCAAATCGCCGAACGGCTCGCGGCCGGCCCGCTCGACCTGAAAACGCTCGCCGGAGGCATCCGCTACGAAATAGACGCGTTGCTCGGCGAAGTGGAAGCCATGACCGCCGAAGGGAAAATAATCGAAGAGAAAAGCGGAAAACTGCGGATAAATCGGTAACTTTGGGGCGCAATGCCAAAATTCCAGGAGAGCATAACCAACGAGGAGGTCAACGGACTGCCGGTCGGCGCGTTCAGCGGCGAGATCGTCGTCGTCGACACCCCGGCGGCGTTCGAAGAGGCCTGCGCCTACCTGGCGACCCAGCCGCTGATCGGGTTCGACACCGAAACACGGCCCTCTTTTTCGAAAGGCGTTACCAACAAAGTCTCCCTGCTGCAGCTCTCCTCGGGCGAACGCGCATTCCTGTTCCGCCTCAACAAAATCGCCCTTGAAAAACCGCTGCTCCGGCTCATGGAATCACCGTCCGTGACCAAGATCGGCGCGGCGATCCGCGACGACCTGAAGGGTCTCCAAAAACTCCGCCATTTCACGCCGAAGGGCTTTATCGACCTGCAAAGCATCGTAGGACAATACGGCATCACCGACCTGAGCCTAAGAAAAATGGCAGCCATCACCCTGCAAATCAAAGTATCGAAAGCTCAGCGCCTGAGCAACTGGGAAGCGGCGAACCTCACTCCTGCCCAACAGCTTTACGCTGCCACGGACGCCTGGGTCAGCCGCGAGATCTATGTCCGGCTAATCCGGTAACCCGGTACACCCTTACCATCCATAATCCTTCACCCGTGACCGATTCCGTTTCAACACTCCCGACACCCCAGACACCCTCAACGCCCACAGCACGGCTGATCCTCAAACGCGGCAAAGAAGAGTCGCTGATGCGTTTCCACCCATGGGTTTTCTCCGGTGCCATCTACCGGATGGAAGGTTCGCCCGCCGAGGGCGACCTCGTAGACGTGTACACGTCCGAAAGACAATTCATCGCACGGGGCCATTACCAGATCGGCTCAATCACGGTACGGGTACTTTCGTTCGCCGAAGAGGCGATCGACCAACGGTGGTGGAATGCCCGGATCAGAGCGGCATACCGCATGCGTGAGGCGCTGGGCCTGGCCGAAAACCCGCAAACAACCTGTTACCGGCTCGTACACGGCGAAGGAGATTCGCTACCGGGGCTGGTCGTGGACATTTACGGCCGTACGGCGGTCATCCAATGCCACAGCGTAGGGATGTACCGCAGCCGCAAGGCGATCGGCGAAGCGCTCCGGGAAGTGTTCGGCGACCGGCTGACCGCACTTTTCGACAAGAGCGGCGGCACACTACCCTACAACGCGGGGCTCGGTGCACAAGACGGCTACCTGTGGGGGGAGCCGGCCAAGACAGAGAACCCGGTATTGGAGAATGGCTGCCTGTTCCGGGTAAACTGGGAGCAGGGACAAAAAACAGGCTTTTTCATCGACCAGCGCGAGAACCGCGAACTGGTCCGCCGCTATGCAAAAGGCCGGACAGTACTCAACACGTTCTGTTACACCGGGGGATTTTCGGTCTATGCCCTCTCCGGAGGAGCCGTGCAGGTCGATTCGGTAGACAGCTCGGAAAGGGCGGTACAACTGGCGGCAGAGAATATCGCACTCAACTTCGGAGAACAGGCGCCGCACCGCGCGATCGCGCAAGACGCGTTCGAGTACCTGCGCGGCATGGACGGCCGTTACGACCTGATTATTCTCGACCCGCCCGCGTTCGCAAAACACCACAAGGTCCTCGGCAACGCCCTGCAAGGCTACAAGCGACTCAATACGCAAGCTTTCCGGCAGATTAAACCCGGCGGAATCCTCTTTACATTCAGCTGTTCGCAGGCCGTAAACCGCGAACAGTTCCGCATGGCGGTCTTCTCAGCCGCAGCCATCGCCGGTCGCCGTGTCCGGATCCTGCACCAGCTCACGCAGCCGGCTGACCACCCGGTCAACATCTACCATCCCGAGGGCGAATACCTCAAAGGGCTCGTGCTGTATGTGGAATAGCAGACGGGAAAGCTGATCCGGACAAGCTGCGTTTCGATACGAGAGAGAGAGTACGTCTGATCTCTTATACGACAATTTGCTTTGCACCCATTCCGTTCGCGGCATCGAGGATTCCGCAATAAAAGGATAAGGACGAAAGGAAACCTGGGTTTCCTTTCGTCCTTATCCTTTTCTGCTTCTGAGATTATGTATCAAGTGGCCCGGTTATCCCGGTAACTAATACCGACACGGTATCGATACAATATACCGCCAATAACCCCGGCACCAAGAAGATCCCGAAAGAATTACAACAACCCCTTCGCTTTTTTCTCCTTGATTTTTTCCAGCATATCGGCCGACATCGAAGCGAGATCCCATTTCGGAGCCCAGCCCCACTCCTCGCGCGCGCAGGTATCGTCCAGCGAGTTGGGCCAGCTGCGGGCAATGCTCTCTTTGACCGGATCCACGTTATAATCCATTGTAAAGCCCGGAACGAGCTTTTTGACCTCGGCGCAGATGATCTCCGGGGTAAAGCTCATCGAAGCGATATTGAAGCTGTTGCGGTGCACCAGTTTCGACGGGTCGGCTTCCATCAGTTCGACACAGGCGCGCAGCGCATCGGGCATATACATCATATCCATGTAGACATCCGACGGTACCGGACAGGTAAATTTACCGCTCTTGACCGCCTCGTAGAAAATCTCGACGGCATAATCCGTAGTGCCGCCACCGGGCAGCGTCAGGCTCGAAATCAGCCCCGGGAAACGCACGCTGCGCGTGTCCACCCCGAAACGGGTGTGGTAATAGTCACCCAGCAATTCGCCGGTTACCTTGCAGACGCCATAGATCGTCGTCGGGCGCATCAGCGTGTCCTGGGGAGTCTTGTCTTTCGGCGTCGACGGGCCGAACGCACCGATCGAACTGGGCGTAAACAGCGCGCAATTGTTCTCCCGGGCAATCTCGAGCGAGTTCATCAGCGCACCGATATTGATCTCCCACGCCTTCTGCGGGATCTTTTCGCCCGTGGCGCTGAGCAGTGCGACCAGGTTAAAAATCGAATCGATCTTGTACTTGCTGACAATCCCGGCATACGCTTTCGCATCGAGGGCGTCGAGCAATTCGAAAGGTCCCGCCTCGCCCAATGCTTTACTTTCACGCATATCGGACGCCACGACGTTGGCATCCCCGTAAATGCTCCTCAGATAAGTGGTCAGCTCCGATCCGATCTGGCCGCCGGCCCCAACGATCAATATCTTTTTCATAACTTTCGGTTATAATTTTGTTGTTTTTGCTCTTTCGGACTGCGATTTTTTCCTTCGCCGACGCAAAAATACCTTTTTTCGTCGAAAAACGGCTCTGTAAAGTGTTTTTTATTATCAAAAACACCATTGCCCGGAAAGCACATACATTGCCGGGCAGGGAACAACCAACACTGTCAGCATGAACAGTCTGAAACCGGACAACACAAAAATCAATAGAAGACTCTTTTTCACCAGTATTTTTCAACGATGTAAATAAAGATCGGAATAACAGGAAAGAGCAGGATTATCCACGATTAGAAATTGTTTCGAAACGAGCACGAAAAGGCCTTTGCCATGCAGAGCGTCCGCCCTGATCAAGATATACCATTCATATACAACTCAATATAACGAAATTCTATCTATCACATACCACCGCCTCCTTCGTTGCGGGCCGCTAAAACCACATGAAACTATGTAAGAAAACTGACATACATAGAAAATCAACACAATAATCTATCTATAAATATATTACACTATTAAAAACAGAACACAGCCTGCATATACGAATAAATAATTTCACTGAAATCGCCGTTAGTTTTGCAGAATTCAAAAATGATGTTTACTTTTGTCCCCGCTGAAAGGGTATTAGGCCTGCCGATGTAGCTCAGTTGGCCAGAGCAGCTGATTTGTAATCAGCTGGTCGGGGGTTCGAATCCCTCCATCGGCTCTGTTCTTTCTTTAATTATCCGGGCGGATACCAGAGTGGCCAAATGGGGCAGACTGTAAATCTGCTGTCTTCGACTTCGGTGGTTCGAATCCATCTCCGCCCACACTCGATTTTTGCGGAAGTAGCTCAGTTGGTAGAGCATTAGCCTTCCAAGCTAATGGTCGCGGGTTCGAATCTCGTCTTCCGCTCCAACCGCGCGGTAGGTTCGCGCAGATAATGCAACATTGCTGTTGTAGCTCAGTGGTAGAGCACTTCCTTGGTAAGGAAGAGGTCACGAGTTCAATCCTCGTCAACAGCTCTTTGAATCAAGCGATTATGATTTGATCATAGTCGCTTTTTTCATACCCGTATCCTGGCTCCGTATCGTCGTTCCGGTCGTTTTTTCATGAACCGGGAAAACAAACCGACGGAAATTGCTATCTTCGCACTCCGGGCCGCCACGAGGTTTCCCGGCATTCGTTCATTCAAAACTACACACTGCTATGAAACGCATCTGCGTCCTGTTCACCGCACTCATCCTGTGCGGACATATCGAGGCGGCCGAACGGGTCGTCTGCGTCAATCCGCCCAAGGGCGGAGCTCCGCAAGGGGCCGTTCTCGCCTCCACACTGCAAAAGGGAATCGATCTGGCCGGAAAATACCGCCAGAAAGGTGACCAGGTCACACTGCTGATCGGCGAAGGCACCTACCGGCTCACGAAAACGTTGGAGATGACCGCTGCCCAATTGGGCGCTCAGGGAAACCAGTTGGTCGTGCGGCCGATGGACGGAGCATCGGTAACTTTCCTCGGCGGTATGGATGTTCCCCTGACCCTGCTGGAAAAGGCACCCGCTTCGGAAACCCGGGTCCGGGACGAAATACGCGACAAAATCTACAAGATCGACCTGCGCAAAGCAGGCGTAAAACAGATCGGCGACCTGCGCAACGTCGGTGCCGGGCGCCCCTCGCTGCCGGCATGGACGGAAGTATTCATCGACAACGAGCCCCGCCGCATCTGCCGCTGGCCGAACGATACGATGGAGCTGATGGGTAAAGTAATCGACAAGGGATCGATTCCACGCTACGGCGATTTTGCGAACAAAGGCGGCACGTTCGAATACTGCGGCAACCGGCCTTCAACGTGGAAAAGCAAACCCGAATGGCTCTCCGGCTACTTCGCATGGGGCTATGCCGACGATATGCTGAAGGTGGCTAAAATGGACACCGTAGCCAAGACGTTTACCTTTGCAGAAGCGGGCATGTACGGCCTGATTTCGGGCGAAGACTACAACCGCTGGTTCGTGATGAACATGCTCGAAGAGCTCGACACGCCGGGAGAATACTACCTCGATGTCCCGAACCAAACGGTCTGGGTCTACCTGGATAAAATTCCCGAGTCAATAAAGGTATCGTTGCTGGCGGAACCGATGCTTTCCATCGAAGGGGTCGAAAACGTAGAGGTGCGGGGAATCTCGTTCGAATGCACGCGCGGAGCGGGCATCTATATGGAGCGCACCGAACGAACCGTCGTGCGCGGCTGCCGTTTCCGCAATATCGGGACACAGGCCGTTCTCGTCGGCAAAGGGAATGCACCCTTCGACTATTACGGACAGCAGGTAGGCAAAGAGTGGCCGCAGGTATCCGGCATGCTGGGATCGATGCCGCTGGTGATGTGGCAGCATCCGTCGCTCGACCGGCAGGCGGGACACAACAACGGCGTGGTAGACTGCGTCATCTACAACGTGGGCGGCGGCGGCATCAACATGGGCGGCGGCAACCGGCTTACGCTCGAACCGGGCGGAAATTACGTTCAGAATTGCAGCATATCCCATTACAACCGCATTGAAAAATCATCGCGCCCGGCTATCTACATCTGCGGCGTAGGCAACCGTATCAGCAACTGCGAGATTTTCGATGCACCTTCGACGGCCATCCAGTTTAACGGCAACGACCACCTGATCGAATACTGCAACATCCACAACGTTTGCAGCGAAATCGACGACCTCGGCGCAATCTACAACGGACGGGACAAAACAGAACTGGGCAACAAACTCATGTACAATTATGTACACCACCTGAGCGCCAAACACCGTGTAGCCGGGTTCTACCACGACGACGGCGCCTGCAACATGACCGTAATCGGCAACATCCTCTACAAGGCGGGACTGCATCCCGTGTTGGTGGGAGGCGGTTCTGACCACTATTATGAAAACAATATCTTCATCGACTGTCCTTACGGACTCTATATCGACGACCGGATGACGCACTGGGGCGACAACGACGATACGAACAACACGTTCAAGAGCCGCTTCGCAGAGGTCAATGCCTCGCAACCTCCCTACTCCACGAAATATCCGTTCATCCTCGATTACATCAACAACGACTACCACAACCCCGTTCGGAACAATTTCACGCGCAACCTCTTCTACAACGTCACCATGCTGGTCCGTGCAGGGGAACGTCCCTACGAACGCGCCTATTACAACATGACCAACAGCTGGATTACCTGGAGCGGACACGGTTACCCGGCTCCCGGATTCGTAGATGAGGCGAACGAAAACTGGAACCTGAAACCCGATGCCGAAGTCTTCAAACAGATCCCGGGCTTCAAGGCCATTCCTTTCGACAAGATCGGGTTCACGATGCCGGCCAATACGTGGAAAGACTGACAAGCGGAAACTTTCCCCGAAAGAGGCGGCAAATTCATTACGGAAAACGCGGATACCATATGGTATCCGCGTTTTTAATTCAACCGGCATTTTCCGAAATCCGGCCTGCTCGGCACGTCCCGGCCGGACCTATTCGATCCCGAGGAAATGGAAAGGCGCCGTTGCGACGAACTCCGCGGCGGTATTGCCCGCATAAGTCTTACCGTGATTCAGTTCCAGCATTTTGACAGGCGCTCCGGGCGAAAAATCGACATCTTTGAAATCGACCCAAAAGATATTGGGATAAAACGTCGATTCATAAAAATAGATTTTGCTTTTCTGGTCGGAGAGCGTACGCCAACGGGTCGAGGAGATATTCGGTTCTCCGGGCGTGCTGATACCCAACGGTACCGAGCAGTTGCGGATCACACTGAAAACAGCGGCCACCGCCTCGCGCGAATCTTTCACTTTGGGAATCGCGTCGATGTAAAACGATGCCCGGACAAAACGGTCGGCCGCACGGTTCGTCCCGGGAAGGAACGTTGTGCCTCCGATGGTGCGCCAATAGTCGTCGAGCGCCAGCTGCTGGTCGAACACCGGCGAGTTGGTCATCACTTGGTAGGCTTTGGAATGGTGGATATTCAGTTTCCCGCCGACGTATTCGAAAATGGCGTTGTCGCCCGTGGTATCCGAAATAGACAAATGCAACGTAGCCAGACGCGAACCGTCCGGCATCTGATCCGAAACCACCTCGAACCCACCCTTCGAAACTGCCGCTACCGCTTCGTCCACCGTCGCGAAATTATCGAGCATATACTGTACCCATGCGGCAATCGTGAGCCCCGGCTTTTGACCGTCCCATTTCGGGTATTCAGACTCGGCCAACCACAGCAGATTGGCCACCAGTCCTTTCTCATTCATGCCGTCGGTACTGCAAATCTCGTAAGCGGAAGCAACTACACTCCCGTATTTCGAGGTCCAATGTACCGAATTGTTCCCCGTTTCCCCGCTCCGGGACATGCCCCGCGGAAAAATCCACAAGTTCGTGTACGGGTCCTCCTTCCAGTCCATCGACCTGGCAGTCATCACCGTGCCATCCAAACCATTGTATACCACCCGCGTACAGGCGTCTGTCCGGGACAAAGCGGCAACCGACAAGATCAGCGACAAACCAAATGCAACTTTATTAGGTCTCATATTTCTTTTTTTTGCAATCTTGGGTTGTTATACCGCAAAGTCCGAACCAAAAAACGCCAGCAACTCCCCTATAAACGATTATATCGGACCGCATTCCCGGAAATCTGCATAAATATGCGTAAATTCGCAGTAGCAACCTGTTCCGCTTTCCGATGAATAGATATACGACCTTTCCGACCCGCACGCCGCTCCACGTCTGGACAATCGCGCTGCTTATCCTGCTCTGTACGGCCTGCAATGGACCGCAGCCCGAAGACCTTACCGCCCCGGGCGTAAGCCTCGAACTGGCCCGTTACCGCAAAACACGCTACCAGAATATCCGCTACGACCTGCACTTCAACCTTCCCGGCAACCGCGCCGACAAGGTGACCGGAAAAGCCCGTATCACGTTCACACTCGATAAACCCGACGCACTGATTGCAGATTTCCGCGGCGATACGTCCCAAATCCATAGCGTCGTACTAAACGGACAGCAAACGCCTTATTCGTTAACCGACGAACACATCGTCATCCCCCGGTCGGCCCTCCGCAAGGGAGAGAACACCCTCGACGTAAGTTTCACGGCCGACGACCAATCGCTCAACCGGCGTGACGATTTCCTCTACACCCTGCTGGTGCCGGACCGGGCCCGGACTCTTTTCCCCTGCTTCGACCAACCCGACCTGAAGGCCCGGTTCACACTAAGCCTCGAACTGCCGGCCGAGTGGAAAGCGATTGCCAACGGAGCCACAGCCCGGACCGACACGTTGAATACCGCATCCGGACCTACAGCCGGAACCGAGACCTCCGGTAGCGGTCCGGCTCGGACGGCTGCCCGAGCCGGCAGCCAAATGGCCGCCGGAGCCGAAACGACCGGAGCCCGCAAGCGAATCTCTTTCCACGAAACCGAACCGATCCCCACCTACCTGTTCTCATTCGTGGGCGGGCGGTTCGAACGGGTCACCGAAAACCGCAACGGCCGCAGTATATCGCTGTACCACCGCGAAACCGATCCGCAGAAAACGGCCCAATGCCCTGAAATCCTCGGACAGGTATTCCATGCGCTCGACTGGCTGGAAACATATACCGGAGTACCCTATCCGTTCGCCAAATACGACCTGATCGTCATCCCCGGTTTCCAGTACGGCGGTATGGAGCACATGGGGGCGACACTCTACGCCGACCGTTCGATGTTCCTCGAAAACAATGCGACGACCGAAAACCGCATGGCGCGAGGCAGCCTGATCGCGCACGAAACGGCGCACATGTGGTTCGGCGACTACGTGACGATGCAGTGGTTCGACGACGTCTGGACCAAAGAGGTTTTCGCGAATTTCTTCGCTGCGATGATCATGCGCGAACAGTTCCCGCAGATCGACCACCGGCTCAACTTCATCCGCTCCAACGTACCGGGAGCCTACGGCGAAGACCGCACTGCGGGAAGCACGGCCATCCGGCAACAGTTACCGAACCTTTCCGATGCGGGATTGCTGTACAGCCAGATCATTTACAGCAAATCCCCGGTGGTCATGGAGATGCTTTTCACCAAACTGGGGCCTGAAAAATTCCGCGACGGCATCCGCGAGTATCTGGCCGACCACCGTTACGGCAATGCCACATGGGACGACCTGATCGCCGTTCTGGACAGCCGATGCGACGAAGACCTCGCCGCATGGAGCCGGGTATGGGTCGACGAAAAAGGAATGCCGACGATCGACATGACCCGGCATGAAAACAGGCTCCGCATCATGCAAAGCGATCCGTTCGGACGCCGTCTGGCGTGGAACCAACCGCTGCAGCTGCTCGCTTTCGGCGACGGGAACGCCACGGATACCCTGCAATGCCTGCTCGACGGACCGGAAACGGAACTCGTCCTCCCTGCCGGAACCCGCTGCGTGCTGCCCAATGCGGACGGACGCTCCTACGGCTACTTCCGGCTGGACAGCGTCACATCGGAATACCTGATGAAACGCCTGACCGGCTTGCCCGACGACGTGGCCCGGCTCTCTGCACTGATTACGCTGAACGAAAACCTGCTCGGGGGCACGATTGCCCCGCAACGGTTTCTCCGGGCGATGATCGCCTACCTTCCGCAGGAACGCAACCAACAACTGTTCACACAAGCGCTCACCTACATCCGGGGTTGTTTCGGCCTATACTACGACGAAACGGCCTCTCCCGAACTGGAAGGTGCTTTATGGGAGATCGCGCAAAACGATCCCGACCGCCAGCGGCGCATCATGGCAACCCAGGCTTGGTGCGGTATCGCCCGCAGCCCGCAGGCGATAAACACGCTTTACGAATTATGGGACGATGAACGGTTAGCGAACCGGATGCTGCTCGGCGAAAACGACCTGACAAACCTCTCATACACGCTCGCATTGCGTTTCCCGGACCGGGCTGCAGCGATCATCGCGCGTCAAGGGGCACGCATCACCAATCCCGACCGGCAAAAACAGTACGCCTACATCGCACCGGCCGTATCGCCTTCGGCTTCGGTCCGCGATTCGGTGTTCCGCAGCCTGCTCGACCCGGCGAACCGGAGCATCGAACCGTGGGCCTGCACGGCACTCTCCCTGCTGAACCATCCGGTACACGGCGCCCGTTCGGCCGCGTATATCCGTCCGGGACTCGAAGAGTTGCAGGAAATACAACGTACGGGGGATATTTTCTTTCCCCGTAAGTGGACGGCCGCCCTACTGGGCAGCCAACATTCGGAAGCAGCCGCTACGGCCGTAGATGCCTTCATCGCCGACCATCCCGGTTATCCGCCGCTGCTGGGCAGCAAAATCCTCCAACAGGCCGACCTGCTTTTCCGGTTATGGAACCGGAATGCACAGAACCGCCCAACTTCGGATCACACCTCCGAATAAGAGACTGAAACCCGAACTATACCATCCGAACTTATATCGGCAGGTTCAGCGTAAAAGCTGTTCACGGATCGATCCGGCCCCGGTACCGGGTCAGTTCCGGGTATCGCGTGTAAAAAGATAGCGTTCGGGCCCCGAGGCGGCCTCATTGAAACGAAATCCTTCCCATTCGAACCCCTTGAGGGCTTCAGGCGTCTCGATACGCTGCTGAAGAATATAGCGGGTCATTTCGCCCCGTGCCATTTTCGCATAAGTCCGCACCGTTTCGAACCGGCCGTCGCGCCGTTCCTGAAACTCCGGCGTCACTACGCGCACCTGCCCGCGGATACGGTCCATATCGAGCGCTCCCAACACATCGAGGCTCGCCAGATTGACCAGTACGCCGCCGGCACCGCGTACCGTACCGATCAACGGATCGGTAAGCAGCGGCCGCCAATAATCGTACAGGCTGCCCGGCATACCGGGCAGTTTCAGCCCGAAAGCGATACGATAGGCTTTGATCCGGTCGAACGGGCGGACCAACCCGTAAAGAGTCGAAATCATCCGTACGTGCGACTGGGCATATTCGAGATCCGGAACGGAGAGCGTCGCAGGATCTATATGTTGGAAAACGCTGCCGACATAAGCGAGAATCGCCTGCTTGGCCGGCGTGGAAGGGTCGTCGAAATTTTGATAACGCAGATAATTCTCCTGCGCAAGCTTAGGACTTACCTTCAATAACGTCGCGAGGTCTGCAGCCGAATAGCGGCGCATCTTGGCCGCGAGCAATTCGGCATCGTTACGGAATTCGGGGTCCGTGACAGGTAGTCCTGCCGGGGTCGGCGACATATCCATCATTTTGGCGGGAGAAAGAATAATTAACATAATCGGGTGTTTTATTGCATAAAAATATTCTATAACTTCGATACAAAGTCTGTTTTTCAAAAAGATACAAATATGATACCCGATTGGTATTTTCACTGCAAATCCACCGCCAAACCGATCGGGAGCATCTCGGTGACAGTCATTTCCCTTTTTCCGCCCCCGGCTTGGCAGGCTATTTGATACGATTGTACATACAAATCATCCGCAATCGTATGTAAAATTATATAAAAGAACCGAATCAATTATGAAAGCTATCGTTCACAAAGCAAACACCCGCGGCTATTTCGACCACGGCTGGCTCCAAACCGCACACACCTTCAGTTTTGCGGATTATTACGATCCCGAACGGGTCCATTTCGGCGCGCTGAGGGTTCTCAATGACGACCGCATCGCACCGGGAACGGGTTTCGGCATGCACGCCCACCGCAACATGGAGATCGTCAGCATTCCGCTCCGGGGCGGGCTCGAACACCGCGACAGCATGGGCCATGTGTCGGTTCTGCACAAAGGCGAGGTCCAGGTCATGAGCGCCGGTACCGGCGTCCACCACAGCGAATCGAACCTATCGAAGGATGAAACCACCGAATTCCTACAAATCTGGGTAGTCCCGGCCGTGGAAAACGTCGAACCGCGCTACGTCAACGCGCCGATAGAGAAATTGATCGTACCGAACCAGATCAGCACCATCGTTTATCCCTATTCGGCCCACCACCCCGAAGAGAATGAAAAACGCCTGTGGATCTACCAACGGGCATGGTTCTCGATCGCCAAACTCGACAAAGGTAAGAAGGTACATTACCGGCTTTACAATGCGGACAGCTTCGGCGTATATCTTTTTGTCATAAACGGCGCCATAGACGCTGAAAGTTATGCACTCGAAAAACGCGACGGAATCGGAATCGGAGACGCCGAAGAGTTCGACATTACCGCCCGCGAGGATTCGACCGTACTGCTGATCGAAGTTCCGCCGGTCGAATAACATCGCCCCGCACAACCACACCTCAGCCCTTCCGCCATACGGAAGGGCTTTTTTACGGATTATCGGTTTTGTTTCTTACATTTGCTCCGGACCGTTACCCATCGCTCCGACCAGCGGCGAGCGGGCGATATTCAATCATTCAACTCATTCCGGATCCATGCCTCAGCTCACAGGAAATATCGTCGATCTGATCAGACGGGAGATCTACCCCGGCACCGTCACGATTGCCGACGGGCGAATCGCCCGCATCGACAGGTTCGGCAATACCCCGGCAGACGACTCTCGGCACAACGGAAGCCTGCCGTTCCTGCTTCCGGGTTTTATCGACTCACACGTCCACATCGAAAGTTCGATGCTCTCCCCGGCCTTATACGGACACACCGCGCTGGGACACGGCACTGTCGCCATTGTGGCCGATCCTCACGAAATCGCGAACGTCTGCGGGACCGATGGAATCCGGTACATGGTCGAACAAGCCCGGCGTACGCCGCTGAAGATCCACTACACCGTCCCGTCGTGCGTTCCGGCCACGCCGTTCGAGACGTCCGGCGCAACCCTCGACAGTCGTACGGTCGAAGAGCTGTTGGAGTCGGGCGTTTTTGTCGCACTGGGCGAAATGATGAACTATCCCGGCGTCCTCGGTGGCGATGACCAGTGCATACGCAAAATCGAAGCGGCCCGGCGCCGGGGAATACCCGTGGACGGCCATGCACCGTTACTGGAAGGAGCGGATTTACGCCGGTATATCGGCACGGGCATCTCGACCGACCACGAGTCCTGCTCGCTGCGGGAGGCCCGGGAGAAGATCGACGCCGGAATGATGATCCAGATCCGGGAGGGCAGCCAAAGCCGGGAATTCGACACATTGATCCCCCTGCTGGGTTACCGTCCGGACCGGGTGATGCTGTGTACCGACGACCTGAAAGCCTCCGGACTGAGCCGCGGGCATATCAACCGGCTGGTGAGCCGGGCCGTCGCGCTGGGGTATGACCTGTTCGACGTACTGGCCGCTGCGACATTGAATCCCATTCGCCATTACAGGCTGAAAGTCGGATTGCTGCAACCGGGCGATCCGGCCGATCTGATCTGCTGCCCCGACCTGATTCATTTCACTCCTTCGCAGGTATGGATCGAGGGCAAACGGGTCGATACGCTCCCCGCTCCCGGAACCGACCGCACCGTCAATCACTTCCTGGCCGAACCGATCACGACCGGCATAATCGCGACATCCTCCGCCGGCAATGAATTGTTACGGGTCATTCGTCCCGAAGAGGGAACGCTGATTACCGGTGAAGAACTGATCCCGGCCGGGGAAAAAGGGCGCTACCAAAAGATGATCGTCCTGAACCGCTACGCCCCGCACGCTCCGGCGGCCATCGGCTACGTCTCCGGATTCAACCTGCAGGACGGAGCCTTCGGATCGACCATCGCGCACGACAGCCACAACCTGATCGTCACGGGCAGCAGCGACGAATTGATCGTGCAAGCCGCAAACCGGCTGATCGCCATGCAGGGCGGTATCGTCTGCTGCGACCGAGATACCATGACCGAAATGCCGCTGCCGGTCGGCGGCCTGATGTCGGATGCGGATCTCGGGACGGTCATCCGGCAATACGACCGGATCGAACGGCATATCCACGCACTGGGTTGTCCCTTCTCCACTCCGGTCATGCAGCTCGCCTTCCTGGCTCTTCCGGTGATCCCGTCGCTCAGGCTCACCGACCGGGGACTCTTCGACGCGACCCGGTTCGAATTTGTCTGAATAAAAGCCGTCTGATTCCGGGATTTTAACCGGTTTTCACTACTTTTGCGTATAGCTGTCGCCCCCCCGGCTGTGGAACCTTCAGTGAAATTTTCGCATAACCCCGATCACGTATGAATTTCGGATTCGTCAGAATAGCGGCCGCCACACCTGTCGTTCAAGTGGCCGATTGCCAGCACAACGTTTCACACATCGCCACGCTCGTCCGGCAAGCTGCCTCACAAGGAGCGGCCATCGTCGCCTTCCCCGAACTTTCGATCACAGGCTACACCTGTGGCGACCTGTTCACACAGCCCTTCCTGTTGCAGCAGGCCGAAGCCGCCCTGACCCAATTGCTGGAAGAAACGGCCCCACTGCCGCTGCTTTGCATAGCAGGACTGCCGGTAGCGCTCGACAACCGGCTTTACAATACCGCCGTCGTATTCAGCCGGGGACAAATCCTCGGCGCAGTACCGAAAAGCTACCTGCCCAACTACAACGAATTTTATGAAAACCGCTGGTTCGCTCCGGGAACCGAATCTCACGCAGAACGAATATCGCTCTGCGGGCAGGAAACTCCCTTTTCGACCCGCTTGCTGTTCGAATGCGGCGATGTATGCCTCGGCGTAGAGATATGCGAAGACCTTTGGGTACCCGTGCCTCCCTCATCGATGCAGGCCCTTGCCGGAGCAAACCTGTTAGTCAATATTTCGGCCAGCAACGAGATGGTCGGCAAACATGCCTACCTGCGTTCGCTTATCGAACAACAGTCGGCCCGCACGATGGCGGCCTACCTGTACAGCTCGGCCGGTTGCGGCGAATCGACCACCGACATCGTATTTGCCGGAAACGGCATAATCGCCGAAAACGGAGCGATCCTGCGTGAAAGCGAACGTTTCACATTCGGCGAACAGCTGACCCTCTGCGACGTGGACATCGAACGACTGATGGCACTGCGGCGCACAACCAATACCTTCACATCGGAAAGTCCACAAAAGGAATACCGCCGCATCCGTGCCGGACTGCCGGTTCAGGACTACACCCGGACTCCCCTGCTGCGGGAAATCAGCCCCTATCCTTTCATTCCAGGAAAAGACGCACACATCGACGAACGCTGTGAAGAGATTTTCAACATTCAGATCAGCGGTCTGGCCCAACGTATCCGCCATACGAACTGCCGCTCAGCCGTCATCGGCATTTCGGGAGGCCTCGACTCGACGCTGGCTCTGTTGGTTGCCGTCCGCACATTCGACAAACTCGGGCTGCCGCGCACATGTGTCACAGGGATAACCATGCCCGGTTTCGGGACAACGGGACGCACCTACAATAACGCACTCAGGCTGATGGAGACCCTCGGTATTACGATCCGCGAAGTAAATATCCGCGCAGCCTGCGAACAGCACTTTTCAGACATCGGACTGGACCCCGGCGACCGGAGTGTCACGTACGAAAATGCGCAGGCCCGCGAACGCACCCAAATCCTGATGGACATCGCCAACCAAACGGGCGGCCTGGTCATCGGCACGGGAGACCTTTCCGAACTGGCACTCGGCTGGGCAACCTACAACGGCGACCACATGTCTATGTACGGAGTCAACTGCGGAATTCCGAAAACGCTCGTCCGTCATCTGGTAGGATGGGTGGCCGCTAAAGGTCCTGATGAGGCAGCCCGACCGTGGCTGTTGGATATTCTCGACACCCCGATCAGCCCCGAACTGTTACCGGCCGACGGCAACGGGCAAATCGCCCAATGCACCGAAGAGTTGGTAGGTCCCTATGACCTTCACGATTTTTTCCTCTATTATTTCGTTCGGTTCGGCTTCCGCCCGGCCAAACTCTACCTGATGGCCCGGCAAGCATTCGCAGGCAAATATGAAGATCGAACGATCAAACGGTGGCTCATTACCTTTTTGCGCCGCTTTTTCTCCCAACAATTCAAACGCTCGGCACTACCCGACGGACCAAAAGTGGGTTCGGTAAGCCTCTCTCCGCGCGGCGATTGGCGTATGCCCAGCGACGCAAGCTGCACAATGTGGTTACACGAGGCCGAAAATCTATAATTGCAAGCATATAACATCGCTATTGCAAACGTAAAGGAAGAGAAAACAGTACCATAACCTAACCGGAGCCGCTATTATGTCTACTCGCCCGAATACATACTCCGCCGGATTCTTGAATTAGGCCGTATCCGGCGCCGGCATTCAGAAAAATGCAAAAAAAATCGCATGGAAATTTGGATTTTCAAATTTTCGTCGTACATTTGCATCACCGAAAACGATACAGGCTGCTAGCAGCCGGCATAGTTTGAGGAGTTCATAACATAATTGCGGAAATAGCTCAGTTGGTAGAGCACAACCTTGCCAAGGTTGGGGTCGCGAGTTCGAGTCTCGTTTTCCGCTCAGACGGCCAAGACAACGAAAGACAGTCTTCAGCCAAAAAGTCAAGAAAACCCTTTGAAACGATGTTTCAGAGGGTTTTTTCATGCCTTCGCCCCAGACATCGGAAGACATCCAAAAGCCATTTCCGGACACTTTTGAGTTCCGTAACTGTACCCCTTGTCGATTTTAACCTTAGAAGGGGTACAGTTAGAATAAAAAAGGGATACACTTTGACCTTTTTCAAACTGTTTATCTGCGGTTTACCTAATCTTAATTAAAGACAGGTAAACATGAAAAGCACATTCAGGATTCTTTTCTTCGCACGCTGGGAAAAGAAAAAGGAGGATGGGAAAGTTCCACTCCTGGCGCGCATCACCCTCGATGGTGAAAAAGTCAAATTCAGCCTCAAAGCCGAAGTGTCGGCGAACATTTGGGAACCCAAAGCCGGGAAAGCCATCGGCCAGACCAAGGAAGCTCTGCAACTGAACAGGTACCTCGATAGTATCAAGGGGCAAATCATTTCAAACTATCATCGGCTTTCCGAGTCGAATGAAGTTGTTACAGCCGCAATGATAAAAGATGCTTTCCTCGGCTACGATGTAAAGACGAATACGCTGTTGGCTGTATTCGAAGAATTCAACGACCGCCAGGAGAAGCTTATCGGCATTGACCTAGCGCAATCTACCTTTAATAAGTACAATCTCACTTATCGCCGACTGAAAGAGTTCTTGAAAGTAAAACACCGCAAAAACGATATTTTGCTTTGCCAGGTTGATCGCAATTTCGTAATGGACTTCGAAACGTGGTTGAAAACCGAATATAAACTCGACACCAACTCCTCGGAGAAACTGATGCGGATATTCAAACGCATTACTACCATGTGCTTCAAGAATGGCCAGATGCCGCGAGATCCATTTTGTGACCATAAACTCAAAAAAGTAAAGAAAGATCGCGGCTATCTGACCAGAACCGAACTGGAAAAGATTATCGATTTCAAACCCGATAGTAAGCGGCTCGAAAAGGTGCGCGACATCTTTCTGTTCTGCTGCTTTACCGGCTACGATTATTCGACAACTGCTGCCCTTACTGACAAGGAATTGGTCATGGACGATGATGGGCACGAATGGATCGACACCCATCGCATCAAAACAGGTACACCTTCAAAGGTCAAGCTTCTCGACATTCCTCTAACCATTTTGAAGAAGTACGAACTCAAGCGTGATGGCAATTACCTCCTCCCGGTAATGAGTAACGCCAAGTACAATCTATATCTGAAAGAAATTGCGGCAGCCTGCGGAATTGAAAAGCGTGTGACCTCGCATCTCGCGAGGCACACGTTCGCAACTACCGTTACTTACGCCAACGGGGTCTCTATCGAATCCATCAGCAAGATGCTCGGCCATACTAAAATCAGCACCACCCAGATCTACGCCCGGATCGTCGACAAGACCATCAACGACGAGATGGACAAGCTGGCGCAAAAACTCGGAAACACGAAGTTCAGTCTTCAGGGAAACCGGTAAAACGATGCTGTGGAAATGTGTCCGTATAAATCGACTGCAACCGACCGCCGATCAAAGAATATTAAAAAAAATCGATTCTTTTCAACCTTTTTCTTTTAAGGTGACCTATTCGCTATTGTAACCTTTCCCGTGAAAGGCGAAAAGAGTATTTATCGAAAAAAGATCGATTATGAATGAAAATGTATCGCAAGCTTTCGAGCAGATGATCGAACGGCAGTCACAAAAGAAATGCATCCGCAACGGCATTGTCGTATACGGTGTGTCGAGCGCCCGTAAATTCCGCTACCTCAGGGATTCCCTGAAACGGTTCTCGGAAACGGTCCTCTGCCGGGACTTCGAAACCTTGACTTTCACCGATATCGACAGCGGATTCCTGCAACGGTATGTGAGCCATTTACAAGGCCGCAACGTCGCAGAAAAAATCCGAAAGCTGAAACAAATCTTCCGTTCTGCACATGCCGGTACCGAGGTTTTCGATCCGGTCGAGGCCATCCCTGCGGTTCGGAAAACAACAGACCCGTTCATTCCCTATTCAGAGATTGTCCGGATCAGGGAAATGGAGCGGAGCGGCCTTACGAACAAAGAGTCGTTCTGCCTGGATCTATTCCTGTTCGGATTCTATTCCGGCGGCTCGTCGGTCGCGGAGATGGCCGCACTCCGGGAAGAAAACGTACATGGTGATTATCTCTGTTGCGAACGGACAGGCTGCTCGGGGACAGCCCGGATTCCACTGAACAAATATGCCAAAGCGATCCTTCGGAAATACCGGAAAGACGGCTTTGGGGATTACCTGCTGCCTGTATTTACTCATAAACACCTTTCTTCAGAACAGCAGCAGGGCCGGATCAAACGGATAACCGAGCAGACGAACGGGTTGATGAAAGAGATCGCCCGCAAACTACAGTTGGAATGCGAACTTACTTTGGGTATGACAAGGCGCATTTTTATCGAACACATGCTCGCCTGTCGGATGCCGCTCGAAACGATCGCAGAAGTTACCGGATGTACCCTCGATACCATCATCCGTTATCTTGAAAAACATAAGTAAGATAAAGCCCATGGATATACCGTATTTTCTGCCGGGGGTGCACTTACAGTAAAACGGGTCGAAAAGCAGGACGTTTACTGTATATCTGAAAATGAAGAAATTCAAAATAAAAAAGGTGAGCCCTTTGCGGGTTACCTTTTTCATTTGTATGTTCCTGACTCCCTAGATATATCGGGAATGTGCCATATTCCATTAAAAATCAACACATTATATAATCTGGGGTTGTTTCAGTCTTGTATATTTACATCGTTCGTATCTTCAAAAAGACATTTAGTATTCACATTCAGCACACAACTAATAAATAATCAACACATTAAATCATAATATTACTAACGGCCGATCCAAAAGCAAAATTACCCGCAGGAACCGGTCTTCGAAACTGTAACGGATATATTATTGCCTCGTCTTTCAGATAGCCGAGAGTAAACGACAAACGGTATTTTAAGCCGAAATTACTTAAAATACCAATTATGTTTACAGTCAACATCAAAGGGCGGAGGGATTCGAAGAACATCGAACTGGTCAAACTCGACCTGATTTTTTACAAGCGCGGATATGCCCGCGTTTCAAAAGTGCTCCGCATCACGGGACTCTACCGGGAATGGGATCGAAAGAGCCAGTCGTTTATCGGAACGGATGCGGCCGAAAAGAACAAACTGCTCCGGCAGGAAAAACTCAGATACCTGAAGATCGCGGAGAAATGGGAGTATCAGGGCAAAGATTGGATTCCTGTCGAGTTATCCCATTATTACGATGACGATCCCCGGGTCAGAAACCGGTATATTACCGTCTCAGAGACGATCGACACCATGGCGGAAAGAACGGCTACCCGGAAACGGTACAAGAACGGACTGATCCTGACAAGCGAGCCGACATCCCGAAAATACCGCTATCTGAAAACTTCGCTCGAACGGTTTACCCGAAGCAAATACCACCGGGATTTCTCGAAATACCGATTCCGGGACATCACGGAGCAGTTCCTGCTCGATTATACGCTTTGGACACAGGTTTGCGGCGGAAAGAAAGGAAACAACGGCGGCATCCGGGAAAAGCTCCGGAAACTGCGGGCGGTCTGCCTGTATGCCAAAGAAACCGGTGTCTACAATGTCAATCCGAATGCGTTTCGTCCTCTGCAGGAGAAACTAAAACCACGCCTTGTCACTCCTAAAGGCGTTTCCCCTGAAATCATCCGCAGGATCGAAATATTCGATCGGACACTGCTCGATAAAAAGGAACCGTTTTATCTCGATCTGTTCCTGTTCAGCTACTATGCCGGCGGAATGTCGGCCATCGATGTTTGCCTGCTGACAAGGGATCGGATAAAGGACGATATGATCGTCTACGACCGTACGAAATTCGATAAGCAGGCACGGGTAATCCTGACCGACAAAGCGATCGGGATCATCGACCGTTACCGTGATGCCGCGTATATGAATTATGTCTTTCCGACTATCAAACGGTGCAATCCGACACAGGCGAAACTTTATGGCCGTGTCAAACGGATCAACGAGAAAGTCAACCGGACGCTGAAGAAAATCTGCTACCTCTCCGGCATCGGCCAGCGGGTCACATGGAGCACCGCCCGCAGCAGTTACATCTCCCGGATGATCGACGAAGGATTCCATCCGCTCCAGGTCGCCGAGCTCGCCGGAAATTCGCCACAGACCATCTACAGGCATTATTACACCATCTCGGACAAAGAAAAAATGAAAGAAAAGATGGATCGAGTATTCAATAATGGGTAATTATGCAATCTATCATGAATACAACATAATTTTATTGTTAAGCTAAAACATTGGTCACATCACATTTATATAGCAAAATATTTCATACCTTTACCATACAAAAGGTTTTACCACAATGCATAAAACCATGAACAGAATCAAGGACGTGCTTGAAGAAAAAGGAATTAAACAGACTTGGCTGGCCGAGAAGATTGGCAAAAGCTTTAGTCAAACGAATGCTTACGTTTGCAATCGACGCCAACCCAGCCTCGAATTGCTATTCGAAATAGCCAAGGTACTTCAAGTAGATCCTAAAGAGTTAATTGCAACAAATCATAATGGCTAAGAAAGCAAATAACAAATCTATAACCGACGTACAAGCTTTATTTAATTTTCTATACGAAGCTTGTAATATTTTGCGTGGTCCTGTAGGACAGGACGGTTTTAAAGACTACATCACGCCTCTTTTGTATTATAAAAGAATCTCGGATGTGTGGGATGAAGAGACTGTCCAGGCGCTCAAAGAGTCGGATGGAGATGATGAATATGCCCGTTTCCCTGAGCAGCATCGTTTCGTAATCCCGGATGGTTGTCATTGGCAGGATTTAAGAGTCCGTACAGAAAATATAGGTTCTGCAATCGTCGAGTCGATGAGGACCATTGAGCGCAACAATCCGATGACACTATACGGCGTGTTGAGCACGTTCTCGAAAGCTCAATGGACCAACAAATCCGTTTTAAGCGACGAGCGCTTACGGAACCTCGTGGAACATATGTCAAAAGTCAATTTGGGCAATTCGAAATATTCGGCCGACTTAATGGGAGATGCCTACGAAGTGCTACTGAAGAAGTTTGCGGATATTTCGAAATCCAAAGCCGGAGAATTTTATACTCCGAGGACGATAGTCAAGTTATTGGTTCGGATTATTGCACCTCAACCCGGTGAGAGTGTATATGACCCAGCCTGCGGGAGTGGTGGAATGCTGATAGAAGCTGTCCACCATATGCACAATTCCACCATGTGTTGCGGCCGCTTGTTTGGACAAGAGAAGAACGTGACGAATGCAGCCATTTCGCGTATGAACTTATTCCTGCACGGAGCATCGGATTTTACCATTATGCAGGGCGATACGCTGAGAGATCCGCGTATTGTACAGAATGGCAAATTGGCTCAATTCGATTGTGTCATTGCCAATCCCCCCTTTTCGCTCGATAAATGGGGGGCGGAAATATGGGAATCCGATAAGTTCGGACGAAATATCTGGGGTACTTCACAGGCTTCGAACGGAGATTATGCGTGGATTCAGCATATGATATGTTCGATGAAACCGGAAAAAGGTCGCGCTGCCGTAGTTCTGCCGCAAGGAGTACTATTCCGGGAGAAGAAAGAGTATGAGATGCGAAAGCAACTGGTACAATCCGACAAACTCGAATGTGTGATTACACTGGCCAATAATCTGTTCTACGGAGCAGGAATTCCGGCCTGTCTACTTATCTTCCGTGACAGAAAACCGGCTGATAAAACCGGCAAAGTGTTGATGATCGACGCATCCGGTATTTACACTGCAAAACGCGCTCAGAACGAATTATCCAGCGAAAATGTCGATACTATATTCCAACTCTACTCGGACTTTAAAAATGTCGAAGAAACTGCAAAAGTTGTTACCGCTAGGGATATCGAAGAGAAAGACTACACTTTATCGGTCAGCCGCTATATTGAGCGCAAAGCTATAGAGATCAAGCCTTATACAGTAGTGAAACAGGAGTTTCTTGCAGCCTACGAAACTGTAAAGTATGCGGAATCCCGTTTCGTTGAATTGTTAGCCAAAAACGGATACATAAATGAGCAATAAAGCGTCACATAAGATAATACAAATAACGCTGGATCAGCTCGAAAGTTATCTATGGGGAGCCGCAGTGCTCCTTAGAGGACAGATCGACGCGACCGGGTATAAAGAATACATATTTCCGTTGCTATTCTTCAAACGTATTTGCGACGTTTATGACGAAGAATATAATAAAGCATTGGAGGAAAGCGGCGGTGACGAAGAGTATGCAAGAGCCGCACTGCATGCTATTGCCGTGCCAGCCGGCTCCCATTGGAATGATGTCCGGATGAATACAGAGAACATAGGCCAGGCTCTTGTTGCAGCCTTGACACGTATCGAACAGGCAAATCCGGCACAAGAGATCGGTGGACGCATGGTCGGCGGTCTTACCGGAATATTCGGAGAGAAGCGTATCTGGACAAACAAGGACATCATGCCTGACAGGTTGTTGTCCGATCTGCTGGAGCACTTTTCTCAAAAAACACTTTCGCTGGCGGCTTGTCCGGCCGATGAGATGGGAACCGGTTACGAGTACCTGGTCGGCAAGTTTGCCGATGATGCCGGTCATACGGCTCAGGAGTTCTATACCAATCGTACGGTCGTGGCTCTGATGGCCGAGATTCTCCAACCTCAGCCAGGCGAAAGCATTTACGATCCCACCTGCGGTTCGGGAGGCATGTTGATTAAATGTCTGACGTCACTCAAAGATCAACATAAAGAGTGGCGAGGAGTCAAAGTTTACGGTCAGGAACTGAATGCACTGACTGCCGCCATTGCCCGAATGAATCTGTTTCTGCACGGAGTGGAGGATTTTACGATCGTCAATGCCGACACCCTGGAAAAACCGGCTTTTATCAGAAACGGACAGCTCCAAAAGTTCGATATTGTTTTAGCCAATCCGCCCTACTCCATCAAACAATGGAATCGGGACGCTTTCGCTTCTGATTCTTATGGTCGTAACCTATGGGGCACTCCTCCGCAGGGCCGAGCCGATTATGCGTTTTTACAGCATATCGTCAGTTCTCTAGATCCGAAGACGGGACGTTGCGCCATTCTGTTTCCGCACGGTGTTTTATTCCGGAAGGAGGAAAAAGCGATGCGCGAACAAATGGTCCAATCCGATTTGATCGAATGTGTTATCGGTCTCGGGCCCAACCTTTTCTTCAATTCGCCGATGGAGGCCTGCATTATTATTTGCCGAACACGCAAAGAACCTGCAAGAAAAAACTCCATCTTGTTTATTAATGCACTCAAAGAGGTTACCCGCAAAAATGCAGAGAGCTATCTTGAGGAGGATCATATCCAGAAAATAGCAGATGCATATAATAACGGGGAAAATATCGGTTCCTTTTGCAAGTTAGCGTTATCCAAAGAGATTGAAAAGAATAATTTTGATTTGACAATTTCACTGTATGTTCATCCGAAAGAAAATTTGAATGCAGATCCAGACTCAATAGATTCCGACACCTGTATTAAAAATTGGCAAGAAGCTCATCACACAACAAACGAATCAATAGAAGGTTTAATCGCTTTACTGAAATAGAAGTAACAATGACAAAAGTGAAATTGGGCGATGTAGCCATTGAATATAAACAAGCCTACCAAGGAAACAGGGAGAGTGTCCCTAATGTTGGATTGGAGCACCTTATCCCTAGTGAAGTAAAATTATCTTGCTGGAATACGGACAACGATAATACATTTACAAAGAGATTCAATAAGGGACAAGTATTATTAGGACGACGACGGGCTTATTTAAAAAAAGCTGTGGTTGCTCCATTTGATGGTATTTGCTCTAGTGATATAACAGTGATAGAGGCTGTTCCAAATAAAATTTCACCCGAACTACTCCCTTTTATTATCCAAAATGAAAGATTCTTCAATTATGCAATCAAAGGGTCGGCAGGTTCTTTATCCCCACGGGTTAAATGGGAATACCTAAAAGAATATGAATTCGATTTGCCGCCGATCGAAGAGCAGGAACGTTTAGCCGAATTATTGTGGGCAGCATACGATCTGAAAGAGTCGTACAAGAAATTGATCGCGGCGATCGATGAAATGGTAAAAGCTGAATTTATTAAAATAAACACTGAGGCTCATCTAAACAATAGCAAAGAAAAAACGATAGCCGAGATATCTGAATCTGTTTTTGCAGGCGGAGACAAACCTAAGGATTATTCTGATATCCAAACATCCGTATATCAATATCCTGTTTATTCAAATGGAGAGATTAATGATGGACTATTATGTTTTTCAAAAAACTACAGAGTTGCAGAAAAAGCATTAACAGTATCAGCTAGAGGAAATATTGGATATGTGTGCATTAGAGCACCTTTTTTCACTCCTGTTGTTCGCTTGCTTACCATAATTCCCAAAAAAGACGTTAATATTACTTATCTCAAATATACTTTAAATCATCATACTTTTTCAAGTACTGGTTCTAGCCAAGGACAACTCACTTTACCAAATTTCAAAAAAGTTAAATTTTATATACCTAGTTTACAAGAACAATCGTTGTTTGACACATTTGCCCAACAAGCCGATAAATCAAAAGCTGAATTACAGCAGTCGAGCGAGCATATCGACAAAGTGATGAGAAGCCTACTGCCCTAAAAACAATAAACTCTTTATCGAACCTAAATTTAAAATCAATAAAACTACATAGCCATGTTTACAGAGGATACCATCGAACAAATGCTGATCAGCGAAGCCAAAAAAAACGGTTGGGAGTACGTTCCCGCATCTGAATTGCCACGCGATATGAGCGACGTAATGGTAGAGCCTTGGGTAAAGGAGGCTCTTTTACGCCTGAACTCGATAACCTCGGAACAGGCTGACGAAGTGATCCATAAAATCCGGACGGTCATCATTTCCGCGCAACCGCACGATCTGGTGACAGCCAACGAGCGGTTCAACGAACTGGCGTTCGATAAAAACACCTATCCGTTCGGCAAAGACGGAGAGCATATCCCTATCCGGCTGTTTGCTGAGGACGATATCCGGCTAAATCGGTATACCATTACCAATCAGTGGATGTATCCGAAAGCCAGCAATATCGGTGGCAAGCGACTCGATATAGTTATGCTTGTAAACGGTATCCCCGTGATTATCGGCGAGACGAAAAGTCCTGTTCGGGAGAGCATAACCTGGACCGACGGTGCAACCGACATTCAAAGCTACGAACAAAGCATTCCTCAGATGTTCGTTCCCAATGTGCTGAATTTTGCCACCGAAGGCAAGGCGTTCCGCTACGGGAGTATCGGATCGCCACTGACCAAATGGGGACCGTGGTACGAAGGCGAAATAAAGACCGAAGGTACGCTTGCGGACGTAGGCCGCTCGTTCAGGCAGATGTTTCGCCCTGAGCACATTCTCGATTTTATGCGTTATTTCTCGATATTCGCAACGGACAAGCGCCATCGCAAAATTAAAATCATCTGTCGTTACCAACAATACGAAGGAGCAAACGCCATTGTCGAGCGTGTAGTAGCCGGGGCGCCCCGTAAGGGATTGATCTGGCACTTCCAGGGTAGCGGAAAATCTTTGCTGATGGTTTTTGCAGCCCAGAAATTACGGTCGCATAAAAAATTGAAAAATCCTACGGTAGTTATCGTTGATGACCGACTCGATTTGGAAACGCAGATTACCACAGATTTTATGAACGCGGATATCCCCAATCTGGCCAGTGCCGGAAGCAAAGAACAATTGATCGATTTTTTTCGGCAAGATCAGCGTAAGATTCTGATCACAACGATTTTCAAATTCGGAGATGTTACAGAATGTCTCTCCGATCGCGACAATATTATTTTGATGGTCGACGAAGCTCACCGCACTCAGGAGGGCGACTTAGGCGAAAAGATGCGCATGGCCCTGCCTAATGCTTTTTTCTTCGGTTTAACCGGAACTCCCATTAACCGACAGGATCACAATACATTCGCAACGTTTGGCGCCGAAAGCGATAAATCCGGCTATATGAGTAAATATTCGTTCTCAGACTCTTTAAAAGACGGTGCGACTCTAAAACTCGAATTCGTACCTGTTCCAGTAAACCTGAAGATCGACAAAGCCGCTCTGGATGCCGAGTTTGCAGCCTTGACTGACCAGATTTCCGAGGAGGACAAAACCCTTTTGGTGCGTAAGACCAACACCGAAGCGCTGTTCACTGCACCGAATCGGATTAAAGATGTATGCGAGCATATTGTTCACCATTTCCAAGAGTCGGTCGAACCGACCGGACTGAAAGCGCAAGTCGTCGTCTATAATCGAGCCTGCTGTGTGGCCTATAAGAAAGAGATAGATTTGCTTCTCGGCCGGGAGGACGCAACGACAATCGTCATGCACACCGAAGGTGACAAAGCAAATGAATATAAAGCATATAAACGTAGCCGTGATGAAGAAGGGAAATTACTGGATCGGTTCCGTGACCCGCTGGACCCGCTGAAAATCGTTATCGTAACCTCGAAACTGCTTACCGGTTTCGATGCTCCGATTCTGCAATGTATGTACCTAGACAAACCGATGAAGGATCATACCCTGCTCCAGGCGATATGCCGAACGAATCGCGTGTATGACGATTATAAAAAATGCGGTCTGATCGTAGATTATGTCGGTATCTTCGACGATGTGGCAAAAGCGTTGAAATTCGATGATACGAGTATTCGCAAAGTAATTTCGAATATCAACGATTTAAAAAAGGAGATTCCGAATCTGGTAAAAAAATGCTGCGATTACTTCCCGAACGTCGATCGGAGGATAAGTGGCTATGACGGGCTGTTAGCGGCACAACAATGTTTACCTACCAACGAGCACAAAGATAAATTTGCGGCCGATTTCGGAGTACTTTCACGCACATGGGAAACGGTGTCACCCGATCAATGCCTTACCCCACATAAAAACGATTATGTTTGGCTGTGCCAGGTATATGAAAGCGTAAAACCTATCAGCAAGAAAGGTTCTTTGGTTTGGAAAATATTGGGTCCCAAGACGATTGAACTGGTGCATCGGCATGTGCAGACTGTCGATATCGGGAGCAATCTGGAATCATTGGTCCTCGATGCCGACGTGTTGAATGCAGCGATCAGCGAAGCCGATGCTAAAAAGACAATCAAAGAGGTAGAGCAACTTCTGATTCCCCGTCTGCGTAAGAACATAGGAAATCCTAAGTTCAAGAAATTAGCCGAAAAGCTCGACGAACTTCGTGAAAAGATGGCTCAGAATCTCAAAACGAGTATCGAATTCCTAAAAGAACTGCTGACGATAGCTCGGGAGGTACTGAAAGCAGAACAAGATGTCGAGCCGGAAGATAATCGGCAGAAAGCCAGAGCTGCGCTTACAGAACTTTTTGAAAGTATCAAAAATACGGAAACACCTATTATCGTTGAGAACATTGTCAATGATATCGATAATCAGATCATATCGATAGTCCGCAACTTTAACGATGCTTTTAAGACTATTACAGGCAAACGCGAGGTTCAAAAACAACTTCGTAGTATCCTGTGGTTGAAATACAAGATAAAAGATCAGGAAGTTTTCGATAAAGCGTACAGATATATAGAAATGTATTATTAAGAGATAGAAAATTCAGATAATAGGCTCTTCATTATGGCAGAAAAATACAACGCATCCAATATTGCTCTCGAGCAGATCTTGGGTTATATAAAGTCCGGAGAGATTGCTATTCCGGAAATTCAGCGTCCCTTCGTATGGAAACCGGCTCAGGTTCGTGACCTAATCGACTCTTTGTACACCGGTTATCCGACTGGATATCTCATCATTTCGCAGAGTCCGAATATGAAATTGAAAGATGGAACGATTTCAGAAGGCAAAAAGATTATGATCGACGGACAGCAGCGAGTCACTGCCTTGATGACCGCTATTATGGGACTGGATATCATAAATGCTAATTTCGAGAAAAAACGAATTAAAATAGCCTTCAACCCATTAGCCAATCCTGCAAATGAAGAAGAATTATTTAAAGTGCAGGATAATGCGATCCTGAAAGACAGGAGGTGGATCCCTGATATTGCGGAACTTTTCACGCCGACTTTTGACTTATGGAAATTCGTTAATGAATACTGCACAAAAAACGGCGAAATAACAGGTAGTGAGCTCAACAAAATCCTGATGCAGCTTCTGGATATCAAGAACCGTCAAATAGGTGTAATTACTTTGGATCGGGACCTTACAATTGATGAGGTGACGGAAATATTCATTCGCATCAATAGCCAGGGTGCGAAACTGAATCAAGCTGATTTCGCTATGTCGAAAATTGCCGCTAATACAAAATACGGAGGAGATATACTTCGCAAAGCTATCGATTACTTCTCTCATCTTGCCGTGCAACCTGATTGGTATTCGGATATGATAAAGGATAAATTATTTATGGCATCGCCTTTTGCACCTAAACTAAAATGGCTTAAAGATGATCGGGAAGATATATTCGATCCGGATTATAGCGACATTTTACGTATCGCATTTATGTCCAAGTTCGGCAGGGCTAAAATGAAAGATTTGGTGAGCCTTTTGGGCGGACGCGATTTTGAGACGCGAGACTATAAGGAGGAGATAGCCGAAAAATCGTTCGATACGCTCAAGGAAGGAATACTCGATTTTATGAATGAGTACACGTTCTCGAATTTTATCCTGACTATTAAAGCTGCTGGTTTTATTGCGAACAAATTAATTAATTCGCAGATGACACTTGACTTTGCATATACTCTATATCTGTTACTAAATAGTGATCCGCACATCGACAAATCCAAGATCAAGCATTACGTATCGAAATGGTATGTTCTTAGCACTTTGACCAGTCGGAATATCGGCTCTCCGGAAACGGTAATGGATATGGATATCCGAAGGATGAAGGAAAGAGGATTTGAGGCTTATTTCAAAGAAATTGAAGAGGCCGATTTGTCCGAAACATTTTGGTCGGTCGGTTTAGTCCAGAATCTGGAAACATCTGTTATAAATAGCCCTTATTTTAACGTCTATCTCGCTGCTCAAATATATTTAGGTGATAATGCCTTATTTTCCAATGGAAGTAATGTTCGGGATCTTATCACGGTCATAGGGGATGTCCATCATATCTTCCCTAAGCAATATTTGATAAAAAACGGATGGAAAGAAAAATCCAAATACAATCAGATTGCAAATTATACTTATCTGGATACCCAAGTAAATAAGGCCATTTCGGATGATGCTCCTCATATTTATTTTAGTAAAGTTTTACAACAATGCGAAACAGGAAATCCCATATATGGCAACATTTCCAACAAAGAAATTCTGTTACGTAACATGGAACAGAACAGTATTCCGGAGAATATTCTTACTCCCGGATATGACGACTATGATGAATTCCTTATTGACCGCCGTAAATTAATGGCAAAAAAGATTAAAGAGTATTATTATAGCTTGTAAAAACTGTTATTTCATCTTTGGTTGAAAATCTTTGAGGGAACTACCATCTCCCCAACTTTTCCTCTTCCATCTCTCTATTTTATTATGGATAAACAGAATAAATTGTAAATTGATTTGCAGTAGATTTCACGGTAAGTAATTTTACAAGATGGGAGTAATAACTATTGAGTCGAAGGCATTTAAGCAACTGATGGAGAAACTGGATGCGTTGTCCGAGTATGTAAGTTCGTTGAAAGTGCCAGCCAAGGATGAGGGGGATAATTGGGTAGGCAGTCGCGAGATTTGCGATTTTCTGAAGATAAGCGAGCGGACATTACAACGGCTGAGAACAAACGGAAAGATTTCGTACACCAATCTCGGCGGAAAGTATTACTACCAGATCAGCAAGGTTAAAAAGCTGCTGAAAGAGAACGTAACCAAAAGTACCGAAGAACATTTCCTTGAATTAGCAGAGCACCATAAGCGCCATAGCTTCGACCGGAATACCGATAAAAACACCGGCACTTAATTATTGAAAAGCAATAATCATAAAGCAATAATTAACGCCACAGACCATCCGCCACAATTCATTTTCAGCTATTTGAGATATTAGGAATAATCGTTATCTTTGCATTGTAAACCGAAAAAAACAGTTTTGGCGAGATTAAACCACTGTCGGAAATAGGTTTCGGTAAATGTCCCCACTGGCGTCCCACTATGCAAGTTGAACCCAGAGAAATCAAAGGGAAATACTTGATGAGCAACATATAAGGAAAGCGGAGGTCAGACTCCCGTTTTCCGCTCTTAAGGCCTTGAGAAAGAGGTTGTAATAAGACGAAAAATCCTTATGTATCAATGATATGTAAGGATTTTTTCTTTTTAGGTACCCGAAAGGAAAAGCAGGAAAAAGCAGGTTCGCGTGACCTGTCCCGTGACCTGTGGAGCCTGAACCCGAAATGGGTCACGAATGACGGTTATTGCGCTATTCTGCAATATCTTACCCCGCAACATTTCTATGCTGTAAACGTATTAATCATCAAAAACGTACAGCATCATGGAAAAGAGAACATTCAGCGTGGTCTTCTTCTGCAAGAAGACCAAGATCACCAAGAAAGGGAAAGCCCCTATCTACGTCCGCATCACCACCCGCGGACAGTCTACCGAAATCTATACCCAATGCCAGATCGAGCCGGAGAAGTGGAACCAAAAAGCCGAGCGTACGCTGTGCCGGGACAGTATCTCCGTACAGATCAACGACATCCTCGCCAGCTACCGGGCCAATATCCTCGCAGCCTACGACCAACTTATCAAAGAGGCTAAAGAGCCAAATTGCTTTGTTATCAAGCAGCGGCTTGTCAATCCTTATGAGAACACGAAACTGTTCTTAGCCGAACTCGGTAAATACTGCGGGAAACGGCAAACGGAGGTCGGCGTGAGGATTACCCAGCTTACCGCCAACAAGTATCACCGCCTGTTGCGATACCTGCAAGAGTACACACAGGCCCGATACGGGAAAGAGGATATTTTGCTGGAGCTGGTATCCTATGAGTATATCGACGGTTTCAACACCTTCCTGCAAACGGCGCACAACTGCAAGAACAATGGAGCGGTCAACCTGCTCTGCTGTCTGAAAAACTTCATCCTCTATTGCCTGCGAAACGAGTGGATTGAGAAGAACCCGTTTAAACACTACAAGCTCAAGGAGGAGCACAACAAGGCGAAAGACCACCTGACCAAAACGGAATTGGAAATCCTGATCCATAAGCCGATGCCGAATGAACGGTTGGAACGGATACGGGATGTGTTTGCGTTCTGCTGCTTCACGGGACTGGCGTTCACAGATGCCGAACACCTGCGCAAAGAGCATCTCACAACCGATGAGAACGGCATTACGTGGATTCACAAGCCACGGGAGAAGACGGCGGTCATGAGCCGGATACCGTTGTTGTCCTATCCGCTGGAAATGCTCGCCAAGTACGAAAGCGCCTCTCTGGAAAGAGGAAAGCTGCTCCCCGTGCCGAGTAACCAGCGGATGAACAGTTACCTGAAGGAGCTGGCCGTGATCTGCAACTTCGACAAGAACCTGACGACGCACTGCGCCCGGCACACGTTCGCCTGCGTGGCGATCGAGTACGGGATGCCGATCGACGTGCTGGCCAAGATTCTCGGCCACACGAACGTGAATATGACGCGGCATTATGCGAAAATCTCAGAAGCCAATATCAGCCGCGAGATGATGAAGATCGGGGATAAGTTCAAAATTGCACAGTAGAACGTGCCTGAGAAAATAAAGAAGGGCCGACGGGAATTACTTCCTGTCGGCCCTTTGTGCAGCCTCCCTGCAATTCCTTTCCAACACATCCCGGATACCCGTTTCAGGATAGAGGAACACCCGGTCACTGACCATGGTGTAGGTAATCTGCCGGGTGTCCCGGAGCGTTTGCAGCGTTCGCGGCGAGATATGCAGGTATTCGCAGACCTCCTCGCCCGTCAGGTAGCGTTCGCTTTGGATGGAGGGAGAATAGTTCTCCGCAGCCTGCCGTAAGGCGAAAAAGGTACAGTCGAGCGAGGATAAGACTTGCCTTACCTCTTCGCTCTCCTTGGTCAGATAATCCATTGACATAGCTACGCCTCCTTCCGTTTGGTTCTCGATTCCAGATAGGCCGCCATATCACTCTCCCGGTAGAAGAACTTACCGCCTACATTACTAAAAGGGATAATCCCTTTCTCGCGGTAGGATTGAAGCGTTCGCTTGGTGATGCTTAATGCATGGCATACGTCCTGCGAGTCGATTCACTTCTCTTTAGTTGGCGGCTGATAGCGTTCCGCCAATTGCCGGGCCTGTAAGTCCAGCGTTTCGATTTTTCCGAGTAGGGTATTTCATACCTTCTCGTCGATACAGATGATTCCCATAATATAATGTGTTTTGGTTCACGGGCGAAGATAACGGTCGATCTGATGATTGATTCACAGTGACGCCTCATGTCAGGGTTTGGCGGGAAGTGGCGAAAGCGAACGATCATTTCACAAAAATAGAAGTTGCCCCAACAAAACTATATCCTGTATTCGGCATAGCGACCGCTTTGTCATTTCGCCAATATTTGGCTAAAGTCATTTCATTACTAACCACCTCCCAACCTGATACATATATTTGCCCTTTGGCAACAGTTATGCCTGTTGCTTCCTCCCCGTCCAGTGCTGTTGGGACACCATTTTTCCAATATTTAGCATGATTCACACCTCTGACATCTTGTTCCGAGCCCGCTGCGTAAATGTCGGTTCCATATATCCAAATGCTGTTTAAACTTGCTTCTGTTTTTCCCTCAGTAAGAGCGACGGGAACCCCATTCTTCCAGTATTGCGCCACGGGCTTCTTTTGATCCGTTATCACTTCCCCCGCCACGTAAACATCATTGCCCGAAACGTAAATCGCCTTGATATAAGTAACTCCGTCAGCCGGCAATATAAATTCCTGCCCGTTCACCCAATATACACCTTTCGGATATTTCATGCCAGCCACATATACATTGTTGTTGGCTACATATATTGCCCTCGCTGTGGCATTATTTGACAGAACGGTAGGCACGCCGTCTTTCCAATATTTAGCAACCATATCATCCCAACCTGCCACGTAAACATTACCCTGATCTACAAAAATGGATTCTGCATTGCCCTTCGATGAACCGTTGGAAAGTAGCACTCCTACACCGTTTTTCCAGTATATAGCTTTGGCCGAGTTTCCTGAAAATACTTGTCCGGCAACATATATATTACCTTGATCGACACAGATAGACCAAGCATCGGCATAATTCCCTGCCTGATCTGTCAAGGCAATGGCTTGACCGTTTTTCCAGTAAGTCGCCGTTCTGTTCATCCCGTCTGGATCTTGAAATCCGGCCAGGTACACATTCGGTTCCACCGTCACTTCGCAGGTCGTCGTTTCGTTCTTGTATTTTGCCGTGATTACCGCCTTGCCGATTTGCTTGGCTTTGACCGATCCCCCGGCCCATACCGCTACGGTTTCGGGGTTGCTGCTCGTCCATTCGACACTCTGCCCATTGATCTTCTCCCCTGCTGCGTCCAGTGCGACCAGAACGAATTGCTCAAGGGTATGAAGCGTGAGGGTCGCCGGATCGAGCTTCAGGGAAGTGGGCTTGTCATCTTTCGCACATGAAAGCACAAGGAGTGAAAGGCAGAATAACAGTAAAACTCTTTTCATAACACTAATAATTGATTGTAGTGGATGGGGAGGATAGAGTAAGCGGGAAAACCCATCAAACCTCTGGCGGGTTAAGTATAGACAGAGCGTAATCCCACGCTTAACCCATCAGAAAGTTAGATAAAATTTATTAATAAACTATTAAATAGTATATTTAATTCTCACAGTCTTACTTTAAGCCGGATAGCAATGCTATCCGGCCTAAGTCTGTATATATCTTTGTTGTTAAAGTAAAAGGTCGCCGCCGCCTGTCGTACCGACCCATTTATCGAAAATGGCTCCGATCTGGGCGTCGGTGGCCGTGGGCTCCAAAGTATTCAATTCGCTCAAGATCAAAAGTACGGCTTGCCAGCACGGAGCGCTGTTAATCGTGTAAGGTGCAATGTTCTGTCCATCCACAATGTTGCGCATGGTTTCGTAGGAATAGTAACCCAGCATATCGATACGATCCTGCAACGATATGTACGTGTCCAGTACAGAATGCAGCCCTTCGCCGAATGACATCCAAGAGTCACTTCTGATGAATTGCCCCATGCGGCTTATAAAATGGCTCCGCATCTGTGCCTTAGCTGTGCTTTGACTGGAATTATCGCGGTATCCGTAAATCCCGTGCAGGTATTCATCCCCCGCAAGCTGGAAATTCCGGTCGAGGCCGTCGCATCCCCGATCCAATTCTTTAAACCCGGTTCCATTATCGGTGAAAAGATAGCCTAAAACTGTGTTTAAGAAATTATAATGAACCGCGACATAAGGAATAACAGGAGTGCCTCCGACGCCACTCGGATTTTGTTTATGGCTACAAACTAGCTTTTTGCAAATCGGACACGCTTCGGGAGTTGGAAGAGGCTTCTTGCATTTACAAACATCCAAATCATGTTTTGAATTAGGTTTGATATTCTTCCCGCACGTAGGACATCGCGGGCATACACATTTGGAATCGGCAGCCCAACCGGGATTGTCATATTTCTTGCATATCCTACAATGGACTGACCAATTATTCTTCGATTTACACATTATTTCACCGCATATCTTACATGGCAGGCTATAATCGTCATCAACTTTAGTCATCGTATAATTATTCGTGGGAGCATCAAAAGGATACAGGATCGCATTATCCACGATTTCGAGAATCTCCGCTTCATTGTTTCCGTCAGGCTCTGCACTCCGGTTTTTTGTTCCGTTCTCGTATTCGGCCACGCGGATCAGTTTCCCCGTCAGGTCATGCCAGGACACGAAACCCGAAAACCCCGCCAGTCCGTCAGCAGATGAGAAGTCATTGAGATTGGCCGTACACTCCGGCTCCGGTACGATGGTGGCGATTAAAGATTGTTTCGTTCCGTCGGCAGCGGTATAAACGGTCAACTTCTGAACGGCCTGTACCGCTTCATGGTCATGCCCGCACTCCTCGCCCGCTTCATGGGCGTGAGTGCCACCGCGAACAGCGGTATAGGTAACCCCCGCCGTAATCGGCACATCCACCCACGCAGTTGTCCCGTCCGAAAGAGCAGCAGCAGTTGCCCGATCCCACAGCGGGATCATCTCTCCCGGCAAAGGTTTAATAGCAACGGTCTGATCCGCCACAGTCTTGGTCAGTGACGTGGCGGTGTTTTCATAAAAGGAGCGGGCCTGCGCGATCGCTCCTTCGGTTTGGTGAGGGTTCATTGCGGGTTCGTCCTTCCGGGAACACGACCACCCGACGGCGGCCAGTACAGCCAGACCCGCGCATACCACGCGGGTTTTAGCATTCAATACATTTTTGGACATGGGGTTTGGAATTTAGGTTAATAAACAGAGGGATATTTATGTGGTTCCTTTATTCCGGCTGATCTACGATGAAAACAATATAGTACCTGATGCGGGTCATTATATCCTTTATAAATTCTGCCACTCGATTGTCCGAATTAGTCACAGTGTAGAAATTGCCTTTCCCTGTCGGTATCAGATAAACAAAATCGTTTTCATTAACCGAATTGTTATAGTATGACGTGTGATAATTTTCATTGCGGAAATCCGATGATAAATTTGGACGGTTAAAGTATCTAAACTGCGCTTCCATTCTGTCGGTGCTGTCGACACAGCAATACTTCAGGGTTATCGGGACGGATATGGATGTATCCTTTCCGGTCATTCCAGCCAGTAACGCTCGGTCAATGGAAAGGCCTTTAGCACCCTCGATAAACGCCGGAGCCACATATCCCGCGATATGATTGGCATTCACCCGGGTGAGTTTTTCCTTGACCCTGCCATTTTTGCCTACGGTAAGCTGCACGTAGACCTCGGCAGGCTCATCGGCAGGCAAAGAGAGGGCGAAAGCGGTGTCCCGCGTGGCGAAAGCTAGCGGCATCTGCACCCGCTCAGCAAGGGAGCGGTAGAGAGCCTGATCCAGCGTCGTAGAGCCGGACGGCGTTTGTGTTTGCGCGGCGGCGGTACTTACAAAAAGTACACAGCCTGCCAATGAACCAACGAGCGTTTTTACCTTTGTTCCCATGACAGAGAGTTTTGAAGGTGAGTAAAACCCCGTGGCGTTAGTAGTCTTTCAAAATTAAGGAAATTATTTCATCTATTGCAATAAGTGTCAATATTTTATTACATACACTATGGCTATACCGCGAAAATGGTAAAAGTTGATTTTCCCACGCCTCCCTTCTGGGTGGCGAACGAGATGAATAACGGTTGTTTTTCCATAACTTATTAATTAAATGTTAGTTAATTTGACTTACACCATAGCTGTATAGCTATCTGTCCGTATAGCTATCGAAAAGAATCTGCGGTTTTACTTTTTAGGTTCTTTTCGTCTGTACCTCTATTCTGAAATATGTACGAAATTTCATGGATGTGTTCGCTCGGGTTTTCGTCCATCCAAACTGTTTTATGTATGTGATCCTATAACGCCGGTTGTATTGTTGTTTGATTTTACGAACGGCAGTCCGCACGTCTGTTCTTGTGGACGGTTGTGTGAAATGATTTTCGGACGTTTATCCGGTCACAAATGAAACGACAATGTTCGGAAGTTGTACCACCTTGCAAGAGCGTGGCGCGTCAAGTCAGGGTTTGGCGGGTTTTGGCGGGTTCACAGACGGTACAACCTGAGAATAAAGCCTCTACTTTTGTCCCGTGAGAACCTCCGCTGCCGTTTCCCGCACGGGAAACAGGCACACGAACTACCATCAACCGGCCCGTAGGCCGGTTTTAATATGCGCGAGCATATAGCGAGGGGTACTTTCAGCGGGTGGATGACGATCCGCCCGCTGAAAGGCCGCCCCCCGAAATGGATTCGGAAGGCGGGCCGGTTCTCCCAAGTCGAACCTTTCCGGTAAGCGAGAGCAGGAAAGGAAGATGAAATCAACCTTTTAAATGCTGTTTTATGAGAAAAGGAGATCAAACAAGAAATGCGGCAGGCAATGTTATCCTTGCCGACCCGCGAACACATCGCTATTACCTCGCTCTGAATGACGAGGAAAACGAGAAATTCCTGGCCATGTACCGAAGAACGCAGGCCCGAAACGCCGCCGATTTTATCCGGGCAAGGATATTCGGTTGAGATTTTACGGTCATCACAAAAGACAAGAACACCTTCGACTTCTACGTCCGGCTGACCGAGTTTTACTCCCAATTCAGGGCGATAGGAAACAACTACAATCAATGCGTTAAGGCTATTCACTCCATCTACGGGGAGAAGAAAACGCTGGCTTTCCTCTACAAACTCACGGCAGAAACCCTGAAGCTGGAACAATTGATAAAGCAGGTGGTCGCTCTGACGAAAGAATTTCGTGAGTGGCAAAAAGAGCACAAAGTAGCTGTTCAGAAACCGGAAGAATAGACCATGATCCCCACCGTCGATTACGGTCGCAACGTCTACGGCGTGCTGGCCTACAACAACATCAAAGTCGAGAACGACAAAGGCAGGTTGCTCTGATCGCAGGGCATTCCTCAGAGTCCCGGCGGCAAACTCCATATCGACGAGTGCACCGAAGCCTTCAAATACTATTCAGACCTGAATACCGACGTCAGAAAGCCCGTTATTCACTTCTCGCTCAATCCCTCGCCCAAAGACGAGCTGACGACAAACCAGATGATCGGACTTGCCCAAGAGTTTATGGAGCGCATGGGTTACGGAGAACAGCCCTATATTATCTTCCAGCACTCAGACATCGACCGACGCCACATGCACATCGTGTCGGTACGGGTGGACGGGAACGGGCAGGAAATCCCGTACCGTTTCGACCTGAAGCGGGCCATCGCCCATTGCCGGGAAATGGAGCAGAAATACGGACTTCACCCGCCCGGCGAGAGCGACACCCTGCAGGAGATCGCCGCTCTCCATAAGGTGGACTATCCCGCCGGGGACGTCAAAGAGCAGGTCAAGCGCACGGCCCGGACGCTGATCGAGCGATACAACGTCCGTTCGCTACCAGAACTGAACACCCTACTGGAGCTTTACAATATCTGCATCGACGAGGTAAAGGGCGTTCAGAACGGCGAAGCCTATCACGGCCTTCTGTATGGGGCATTGACTGATACCGGGCAGCGGGTCGGCACGCCGTTTAAAGCCAGCAGGCTCGGCGAGGCGTTCGGCTGAAATTCGCTGGACAAGCGGTTTACCCGGAATACAGAGAAACTGAAGGAGAACCCGGAATCATTGGCGCAGATCCGTCAGGCCATAGAAAGGGCCAAAGCCAACTCCACGTCCGAGCGTTCGTTGGTAGCCCGGCTTAGGGCGGAGCATATCGATGCAATCTTTCGCCGGACGGAGGACGGGCGTGTGTACGGGGCTACCTTTGTCGATCATAACAGCCGGACGGTATTGAACGGCTCCGCGCTGGGTAAGGAGTATGCGGCCCGCACCTGGGACGAGTGGTTTAAGAACCCACCGCCGGAACCCGAACAGGCCGAAAACCCGGCCATGACCAACGAACCGACCCCGTTACCGGAATTGTCGGAACAGACCGAAGGGCCGGCACCGCACCAGTGCCGAGACGGTGAACCGTTCCTGATCGGAGAAGCTCTGCTTGAAGGGCTGGACGTGTTCGGGACGCTCTTTGAACCGGAATATGAGCCACACGAATACATTGACCCGGAGTTTAGGCTGCTTCACCGGAAGAAATGCGAAAAGAGACAGCGAGGGCCGCGATTTTAGTCGCGACCCTCGCTCAGTCTCTTTTCCCGGTTTTCGTCGTCTTTGTTGGTCGGTTCTTTGGCTCGTCTTTCTCTGCCTCTCCGTCCTCTCCCGTGCAGTCCCGAAACTCTCCCTTTCCACCCGCCCGCAAAGATACCGATTGTCCGGGGTGTCGGACAAGGCTATACGAAGCGCCCTCACCGGGCGGCCTTGCCGAACGCCCCGGACAATCAATGGCTGGTCGCTAACGGATCGAAAGAGAAGGAATGGGGAAAAGTCCCCCAAGTCGATTAATAAAGGGCTAAAATTTCTTACAGATATGTAGATAGTAGGGATTACTCTGTCTTGATCCCTCGAAAGAACTCCTCGAAAGTCACGCCATAGTAATTACAAAGAATAGACAAGGTTACAACGGATATATTGACCTTACCCGATTCAACCCGCCCCACATGAACCTCCGTCTCCAGATAGACGAATTCTTGAGACAACCCCTTTCCCTGCCGTATTTGTTTCAACTTCTGAGCTATCGACCCTGTTAATGCGGGGTTAGTCCTCTTTTTACTTCTAGAACCTTCCATTTGACAAAGAACATTACCAAATCGTCATTTTGATAATGACTATATAGTCATGTGTTGGATTTTTTATTATCTTTGACCCAACGCAGATTCTATTACAACACGAAAGATTATGCTAACTTTGAATAAGAATTCAAATACGGCCTGACAAGGCCGAAACATAATAGAGGTTAAGACAAACCTTTATGCCTTCTGTAAACTTCCGACTGCTATAGCGATATAGCAGGTTTCCTCCGGCGTAATATTTGTCTGAAACCTGAGTCATGCCCTGGTACGAGTTGCCAGGGCAGGCTTGGGCGTAAGGACATTTACCGGAGATGGCTCGGAAGGCCTACAGAAGGAAAAATGCACCTGCGCCCTCGCCGTTTTTATAGAGGCGTGGGCAATCTATCTTTCATTGCTATCATCCGCCTTATTATGAAATCCGATATTACACCTAATCCCGCCTGGGAACGTCTGTCCGAAGTGATCGACTATTCGGGCCTTTCGGTCAATGCTTTCGCCAAGGCCATCGGACTGAAAAGGGGCGAGAATCTGTACCAGATCAAGAAAGGGAACAACGGTATAAGTCCCAACCTTGCCAAAAGGATTAACCAGGTGCTGCCCTGCTTTTCGGTGGCGTGGCTGATTTTCGGGGAGGGTGTGTTCGAGGCGGAGAGGCCGATACTATGCGTGGATCAATCCCAGCGTACTTCGATACGGATTATTCCTTTCTATCTTTCATTGGACGCTCTCAAGGAGAAGCCGAAAGAGCCTCACCATTTCGTTCACCTCTCTGCGGAGTTGTGCCGGAATGCGTGTTACGCGGTGCTGATGACGGAGCGGGACAGCGGAAGGATCGAAACGATCTTCTTACTGTGCGACAAGGCTCCGGAAGAGCCGGAGGACAATATGGGAGTTTATCGCATCTGCGGGACGATAACGAATTACAGATAGAGGGTATTTGCCAGCATTGGGATTAACTTTCACTATGTGCATATGACCTATCAGAACTAGACAATACCCTTCTCACTATATCTATATAAGAACAATATTCATTGATCCTATATATAAATATCCACGATATAAAAATATTGTTGTTCTGCAAAACGGCACATCATTATAATACTGATTAGAGCATTATTAGTAACTTTAGGCTATAAAATACTTTTATCCGTATGACAACACTAAGTACATATGAAGACTTTTTTCACATAAATAGCTTATCAAACATTGTTCCTGCTGAAGCAATTAATCTTTTAGGGGGCATTTTTGAAACCGCACGTGAAAATAAGGATTTAAAACTCATAGAAAAGGGGTTAGATTTATCCAACACATTAAATATTGACAAAGCAACAACATTAGAAAAGGCTATTTTCTACTATAATTTAGCAAATGGGTGGGGATATAAATTGCAATTAACGACCAATCCTAATGAGATAGGATATAATAATAAAGAGTTAATAAACGAAATTATCAATATACGATTAGCATTGTCCTATAACGCAGACCATGATAACAAGTTTTTGAAAAGCCAACTATATGTAAATTTAGGCAATATTTTCAGTCATTTAGGACGATGCTCTGAAGCTATTATCCTTTGGAGGCAAGCCTTAGAATACACTCCGGATTTTGGTATGGCAATAGGAAATTTAGGATTTGGTGTATTTCATTATGGTAAAGTTGTGTATGATGAGTCCCAACAAATAATATTTTTTCAATTTGCATATAATACATTGCAAGAAGCAATAAAATCCGACGATGTGTATTTAGATGCAAAAAATGATTTTAAAAGATTAATCAAAAGCATTGAGAATGTAGTCGGAGATAAGAATCTTAAACATCAATTTAATTTAGAGAAACATTCATTGGGTAGCTCTGAATTTGAACAAGAATACCGTCAATGGGTTTTAGACAATACATTGTTTATAAATCCCCTAAACGACATTTACCGTTTACCTGTTGTCGCTCACGATTGTATGGGACTACCACCAATGATTATGAAATCTAATGAACCAATGGTGTATCACGATATATATAATCAAATAAAACAAGAATTTATTTCAGCAAGATATTTTCTTTACAAAGGTTTATTTAATAGTAACACACATTTTTCAGACAGAGGCAATATCCTAGTCGATACTTTTGACTATTCATATTATTCTCTTAATATTGAGATGTTAAAAGCAAGTTTCAGAATGTGTTACTCTATTTTTGATAAAATAGCTTTGTATATCAATAAATATTATGAAATCAACTTGCCTCCCGAAAAAGTTAACTTTAGTAAAATTTGGCATGAATATGATAAACATGGAAAGCCGATTGGTCTAAGAGAGCAAATTAACAAATCTGAGAATTGGGTACTTCGGGGTTTATATTGGCTGAGTAGAGACATTTTTTCTAAGGAAATAGACTCCGTTGATCCTGAGGCAACTGACATTGCAAAAATTAGAAATTTTATAGAGCATAAATCTTTTAAAGTCATAGATATAGGAGATTTAGGGGAGATAAACGAAGGAATAACTCTTGTGGTTGAAAGAGAACAATTTGAACAAAAGTGTATAAAAATAATCAAGCTTGTACGGGCCGCAATTATGTATTTAGCAATGTCGGTGCACATCACAGAGGAACAAAAAGAACAAACAGGAGTAGTATTACCTTATGATTGTAACACAATAGATGATGATGATAAATATTGATTCTAATAATTTGAGTTATATAGATTGGGCAATAGGATTATTCGGGATTATAATTACGACAATTATAGCCTATCATATTCATGCTTTATCTAAAAAGGTTTCATTTAGAGACAGGCTTAAACACCAAAAAATTATCAAAAATTATATTTCTGAATTAAAAACAGAAATCCACTATAAAGGACGGAATTGTAAAGTTATAATAATAGATATTGATGTATATGACAAATATTATCCTCAAAATTTCAATAAATTTAATCGGCATTCACATGTGGCAGGTGAGTTAAAAGATGCCACATTTGATGGAATAGAAATTATTGATGGGATTATGGGAGTTTCAAACAATGATAATGAATCATTGTTCCACATAGAGCAAAATCAGCCTAAACAAAAAGCTGTCAGTGTTGGGGTAATTCCCTATGACTGGATTATTGATATAAATTTGGATGGAGACGGAATCAACTCATCAGCTATCATTTATTGTAGATTTCGCAATAAAACGGCATGGAGATTTAGAAAAGATTTGAAAATAAATTCAAAAACAGGTGAATTTTATGAACCGAAAATTTGGCATTTATCTAGAGAATGGTCTCCCTATAAAATTCACCGATATTATTTGTTGAACCTTAATTACAATAAAGATAGAAACTATTACTGGGAACAGTATATGTATCCTATTAAAATTAGCAAAAGATGAGTAAAATATGCCAAGAGGATAGCTTACAAGAATCGAACTCGATGAAAGATGAAACTAAGAAATATCACTAAATTTGTTCAAGTTATTTGAGGCTGTGATTCTTCACGCAATGCACGGAAAAAGAACCGTTGCCAATTCGTCATCTCATCCCAATACAAAAAGTGCAAAAAAAAATTAATATTCAACCTGTTGCACAATTCCAAAGTAAAACCCTTCAGGTCTTATATATCGATCAACATCCCGGATTTTATCTTGCTAAGAATAGCTGATATGATATTATCGGATTTTTACTCTTTCAATATCCGGCCTATATGATTCGTTCGGATATTTTTGTAACTTAGTATAGTGAATTTTCTGTGAATGAATATACAAGACGCGTCGATGTAATACAATCATAAAGATTATGAGCGGAATTATTTATTATCCTTTCATTAGCCTTCCTCCTAAAGCTTGGACGTATCGCCAGTTATTTTACTATGATGAGATATCGACCATTGTGCCGATGGAATATTTTGATGATCCGGCTCTTTATCCGTCGCATATGAAAGAACTAATCCGCGAAGGATTAGTAATTCCTCAGAATTTCTCCGGAGACTATGATATACAGAATCAACTATACGCCCAGTTTGTCCGTTATTTAAGAAATAACGACCTAACGAAAAGGCAGGCGGCTTTCAGAGGTGAGCATTATATGAATGTTTCTGCTCACGCTATGTATGCGACTAAATTCAAGCCACACGAATCTGTTCTTAGCTCACAGATATATGAAAGTAAATTTGGCCCCGCAATTTTACATGAGCTTCAAGAACTCGGATTAGCCAGACACGAAAATCACAGAATATATTATGTGGAAAAGAGGACGGCCTTTGAATTAATGCAATTTTTGACCAGTCTTATTGCCACCAGAATAGATGCCCACCCTGTAACGGACAAGCTGCCATTGTTCGCGATTAACAGTCAGGACGATATAATCGTGAGAAACCGAAATGAAAAACGGGATATTGTTCTAAAAAGAATCATGCCTCTTCCGCAGGATATTGACTTGGTACGTTTGATGAAGTTCAAAGACCGGCATAATGAGTTATTAAAAAGGTTTAGAACCGAAATAGAGTCGATTGTCTTGAATGATGCGATAGCTATGGACACGAAATTATTCGACACAGCCATTGACCGTATCAAACAACAAAGGGATGAAATAACCCGGCGGATGGAAGAGTGTAATTATAGAAATATCTTCAAGTATTCGATTCATGGTATGATACCATTTGCTGCTGCTGCTTTAGAGGGGGATTTCAATCGAAATGTTTTAGTTACAGGATCGCTCTCACTCCTTAGCGCAATCGCTTCTGCAATTTCCAATCTCACCCCCAATCGTATTGACAATACTTCCGGGATGAAATATCTGGCATTAGCCAACAGAACCTTTCGCAATTTCAGAGAATGAACAAACGAGATATTATATCTAAACTGATCGGAAATTATTTAGACGTCGATATTTCCAGTGACGGGTACATTACCGTTGCCGAATTGAAAACAACGGAGGGCAACATTTCCGTTGACTTGAATACGGCATTGATCTCACCGGCACTGGTCTCCAGAATCAAATCTTCTCATGTTAATCCTTTCGTAGAAACATCGGGCGCATACTTCGATAAAAATTATGTATATAAACCATCATTCTGGCTGTATGTATCTCCGTCATCCGGATTGAAAAAAGCTGAGCCTTTAGTCGTTTCGTGGAAATCTGCAAATAAGACGATCTTATCTATAGATCAAGGCTTTTTGAGTGCATTTTGCTTAGTCCCCAGATTATTAAAAGATGAAATATATTGGGATGAATTATCGCAACCCGACTATGAAGTCGTAAAAAACAGGCTTGCTTCGGAATATGAATTTCCTAATCAGACTGAAGCTTATGTAAAGGTAAAAAAGGGTTATTTGGATCAATATCTGGCTTGCCGAAAAAAAGTAGCAGTCCAATTGTTCACTATAATTAAAGAAATAGATATCGACGATAATATTAAGGGACTGCTTAATGAAAAAGGCTATTATATCGAAGAGTTTAACCAATTCGAAATCCGAATCAGTAAATTCAGTCATAAGGAGGATGTCGCCAGATTGGAAATTAATGGGTACAAAATAATCCAGGTTGCAGAACTTCGAGATGATACCTCTCCCGCAGGACATTACTGGAAAGGGATTGAAGGCATAGTCACGGAAGATCGGACCAGACATAAAATGGTCGGCGAGTATGCTTACATCTCTGATGATGTGTTGCAAAAGTATGAAGTTGACGACGATTATGAAGTCCATCCCGACTCTGGTGGGGTAAGATATCGGGGCCAATGGGCCGTTAGTCATTGCGAACGCATCGGACGTAATGGTATTAAAGTCGAGTTGAAAAAATTATATGAAGGGACGCCTGATGACGTTATCGGGTATTGGAATAAATATTCAATAGATATTTCGGAGGTCGGAGAAGGAGAAAATATTGCGGCTAAAGCGAAGCGTCTGACTCGAAAATATTTTTTATTCGGACGGTTGTTCTGCCAAGTCGCTAATAAAATTTGTCATTCTTCATTTTCACCTATAGAGATAATCACGTTGGATCAAGATGCAATTGACTATACGGGTTGGGCGGATTTCCCTGATTATAAGCCGATCTCACATCATGTCTGTTTGCGGAATTTTTCCAAAGAAGATTTTATCTGTCGATGCAAAAAGCTATACATCTTACTGGGAGAAAACTTGCAGGAGCGCAACTTGCGCAAAATTATTAATACGATCGGATTTTCATTGGATGATACTAAAAGTTGTCGGAGTCTGAAACTTTTGGAGTTTTTCCTGAAGTATCTGTTTGTAAGTGTCGAAACAGGTCTGGATCCTATTCAAGATAAAGAAACTATCGTTGGAAGAACAAAAGAATTAACTGAGTTTAATATGCTGTCAAAATTGTTTGCTTTAAACGACATAAGGCAGCTGGATGCCCATAAAAAAGGTAATTTCACGTTGAAATTTAATTTGGCATTAGAAGAATTTGATATTGAGCCACCTTCTATCTCTAATAACTACGCAAGAATTTGCGATCAAATATATGATGGGTTAAATGATTTGTTTGTGGACATTAATAATCTACTTTTAAAATCCATATAATACAGTCTTTATAATAGATTACTAGTCCAGTTCAAAACACCCTGACAAGTTCGATTTTAAGAATTCCACAATTATGGATGTAATTGATCCTGAATCATAAATTGTAAATTGGTGGAATTTTACTATATTTGTATCAAGCATTGAAATGCAACGAGGCGTAAGATAAGCACTGCGCAGGAGTGACCTAAAATTCGGAAGAACGCCGAAACATACTGATAAATAACGGATAAAAGCCGAAGGTTCGGTTTTCGTTTTCCGCTCCAGAGGCTAAGACAGCGAAAGACGCTGTCGCGCCAAAATCAGACAAAAACCCTTTGAAACGATGTTTCAGAGGTTTTTTTCATGCCTTCTCCGAAAACTTCGCAAGACATCCGAAAGCCGTTTTCAGACACCTTGGCATCCCAAAAGTGTCCCCACCGGTTCGATATGAACCTAAAATGGGACACTTTGAGAAAAAAGGTGGGACACTTAGGCTTTTTTCAAACTGTTCTTCAACGATTTACCTAATCTGAATGACAGGTAAACAGTTATGAAAAGCACATTCAGAATCTTATTCCTCGCGAGGTGGGAATTGAAGAAAAAAAATGGCAAGGTGCCCCTCTGCGCACGGATTACCATCGACGGCGAAAGAGTGAAGTTCAGCCTCAAAAGCGAGGTAACCGCAAAAATCTGGGACCCGAAGTCCGGCAGAGCAACAGTACAGACAAAAGAGGCACTTCAGCTCAACCGCTATCTCGACAGCATCAAGGGGCAAATGATATGCACTATCATAGCCTCTCGGAAGCTAACGAAGTCGTGACTGCCTCGATGATGCGGGGTGCTTTCCTCGGCACGAATATCAAAAGCAATACGCTGCTGACCGTGTTCGAGGAATTCAACGACCGACAGGAAAAACTAATCGGCATCGACCTCGCTCAGTCCACTTTCAATAAGTATGACCTGACCTACCGTCGGCTCAAGGAATTCTTGAAAGTCAAAATGCAGAAGAACGATATTTTGCTCTACCAATTAGATCGGAATTTCGTTATAGATTTTGAGACATACCTGAAAACCGAGTATAAGCTGGATACAAACTCTTCCGAAAAGCTGATGCGGATTTTCAAGCGCATCACGACTATGTGCTTCAAGAACGGCCAGATGTCTAAAGATCTCTTCTGTGACCACAAACTCAAAAAAGTCAAGAAAGATCGCGGGTATCTCACCAAAGCAGAACTTGAAAGTATCATCGACTATAAGCCGGATAACAAGCGTCTCGAAAAAGTTCGCGACATTTTCCTGTTTTGCTGCTTTACCGGCTACGATTATTCCACTACCGCCGCCCTGACCGACAAAGATTTGGTCGCCGACGATGACGGCGCCCTCTGGATCGATACCCACCGGATAAAGACCAAAACTGCGGCAAAGGTCAAACTCCTCGATATTCCGCTATCCATCATCAAAAAGTACGAGCGTAAACGGGACAGCATTTTTTTACTGCCGGTTATGAGTAACGCCAAGTATAATTTCTACCTGAAAGAGATTGCAAGTATCTGTGGAATAGAGAAAAACGTCACCTCGCATCTTGGCCGGCACACTAACTACTTAACAGAGTTAAGAGTTCTGTAGAATATTATCAACGGTATATCCAGTGACAATCGAATGTCCTCTCCATTTTATCCCTTCTTATTCCGCTTTGACGCACCGTAAACTCATAGCGGAAGCTTTCGAACTCTCAAGTTGCTGAGCATTAGCCGTACCTATCAGATACCACATATTCCCAGTGTCGGAAGCCGAGGCCGTCAACAGGGCCGCACACTGTCCAGCTTCTATAAGTTCTCCGTCGAAAGAATATTTGTATCCGGCGCCCGGCACAAAAATGGACGCATTCCGGCGGGGACTGTTCGTTGACGGGTTGAAGAACAGCGTGCCTATGTAGGCTATGTCTTTGGTGCCCCATGCCACGGCCGTATTGCCTTCCCTGACATCATACCCATTTACGCCTGGCCCTACATAGGGGTTATTGTGAGCTCTCCGGTCAAAAAAACCGTCCGCATAAAAGCCCCATCTCATATTGCCGTTTGATTGATTCCCCCCAATGGGAGGGTTGGCGTACAAAGATTGCCTGATCTCCGAATTGGATATATTTGATGCCGAGTTATTCAACGCGACTGCAGAAGTCGAACCGTCGTTCGGCCGGCGGTACCCCGGGGGACAAGTTTCGTATGTGTTTTTTATACTCTCCCAAAAGTTTGGGTTTGTTTGAGACAACCACCCTGTCGGTACCGTCGTAATGTCGGCATTATAAGCGCGTCGCGGAGAAGCAAGAAGTGCCCATTGATAAAGCGCTCCGGCCTGTGAAGGATAATCCGTGAACGCGGCATTCGACAGATTTCCCAGGATATCGGTATAAATACTGGAATTGGCCATATCTGATGCCGTGGCATTGTAGGCGGAAAAACGCACAGCCGATAGACCGCGACTGTTATCGTTAGGATGCATCAGGTAGTCGGCCTCTTCCCCCTGCCGTATAAATATTACATGATATTTTTTGGGAGACCCGTAACGCAGCAACACCAAAGCATAGCGGACAGGGACGGCAGTGGTAGGCGTATAGGTGGAGGTCAGGCCTATGCGGAAAGAAATATAGTTGCCGGCTCCGCTGACAACGCTTCCTGAGGCCGAAGACAAATGCCCGGAAACGCTGAAAGTGGCGTCATTGGCCGGTAAAAGCATATCGGCCGGAGTTTCAGTACTGCGGTTATAGGTTATGCCCGCATCGTCGGAATCCTCCGTACTGAATACGATATCACCCGCGCTCCATCCGTCGCCCAGCCAGAACACCGATGCATCCCAGCTTCCCGCGAGCAATGATGAACTGACAGGTATGCGTATGATACGCTCCCCTTTCTGATTGTTTTTCCAGTATGCTCCGACGTATTGATCGTGGATATAGCTGGCGTGTATCACTGATGACGCATAGTCGGGCAGTTGCACAAGGTTGATTTTTATGTCCGTATCGTCCGTATTGACAATGGTCCCGGTTATTTCGTTCGTCGTACTGTTGTTAGAGGTGGGTTTCCATGCATAGAGCGTCGTCGTTCCCGATCCGCTGTAAGAGCCAATGACCGGAATGGTTCCGTCCAGGTTTTTCACATTGGCGGCAGTAAGCGTTCCGGCCGCCCAGCCCTGCAGGTCGGCGAGGTTGTCGCAAATATAGAAATTGGTGCCCGCTATGGTCCAGGCCTTGGGAGACTCGTTTTGCACGATCACGTTGAACTGCGAGAACCCTCCCATAGGCGGAAGAACGATTTTTTCCGGGGTAAGCATAATGATGGCATCGGGGGATACGGATAAACTGTAATTGATACGCTGCCCGGGCGACCATGTAATTCCGCTCAGGTCGAACTCAACATCCGGACGCCCGTCATCGACACCCACGATCAGCCTGGCGCCGGTCGGGAGAGTCTGCGGAATCATCATCAAGTAACCGCCGCCGGTATTGACCAGCTGCGACGAAGGATCCAGGTATACATCCGTATCCACCGTGGCTTCAAAATTTCCTGTGGAGGAGGAAGCGATATTCCATGAGAATGTTCCGTCAGCATTGGTTGTCAAGATGCCGTCGATCTTAACTCCCTGTATTTCAAGCTTAATTATTTGCTGTCCGTTGCCGGAAGCCTTGAATCCGATGCATGTCAGGGCGTGCCTCATCTGAAAATTGACAGGTGCAGAGCCGTTATTGGTTTTGTTGCGGTCTGCCACAAGAGCCGAAACCATTAGATCAGGCTGGTCGGAGCAGTTCGTGGGAACGGTATAGCTGATGGTCGGAATGCCTGTAGTAACATTTGGAGTTATCCCGTTAGCAGCGGCAGTGTGGGGCGAATAGGCGAAAAAGCTAATATTCGCATCCGCGGCCTGAGGCCAGTAGGCCGGATTGTCGTAGGTCCAGGAGCCGCTGTTGTGGGAAACCTTCACGTTATTCATAAAATCAGGGGTCGCTGTCGCTCCGTTCGCCGCCCAGTTATTGGAGGTTCCGTTGCCGGTATAATATGCAAATACTCCCATATCCGGGATGTCCGCTACCGATTCCACCGGCATTCCGCGGGTGAAGGCATCACCCGGGTTACCAATGAAACCGATCCTGCCGTCACCGTACCCGTAGCCTTCCATTTCGTTTTTAGTACAGGACACAGCTGCAACAGTTGCGGTCAAGCTTATTATTATAAATCGGATAGTATTCATAACCGTGTCTATTTTTAAATCTTTAGTGACCGAAAGAGGTATCACCCTCTTCCGGCCTGTGTTACCAAAACGTCTCCTTTATTTATGGCTGGGGAAGTTCGGGATCGGGCGTCACAGCAGTCCAATCTTCAGCAATGGAAGACTCGAATTCGATTATATTGAAGATCGGATCCGTTCCGCCGCCGTGCGAATCGGCGTCAATAATCATCTTCAACAAATAATGCTTGCCTTTTTCGAACTCATCGGCGGGGATATTGCCAGTCGCAATCGTATACTGCTGCAGATCGCCACTGTAGATTGTGGTTCCGTTTTTCGTTATCGTTATGCCGGCTGTAATCTTCACTTTACATCCTACCGAACTTTGCGGCATAATCATGTAAGACGCTGCTCCTGCATAGGTTGCAGACGTTGAATTAGGAGAGGCCCATGCGGGAGTAGTGGCCGTCGGATCGATTGTTCCTCCTGTCGATTGAACATCCAGACTGGCAGTAAGCCCTGTTGTGCTGAGTTGGTAGCCAGCATCTGACAAGTCATCATGCAATTGGGCTGTAACGGTGATCTTGGCCAACATATGGGAAAAAGCCAAACCAACAGTGCCGGAAGTCAGGCCCAGTTGAGGAGCGGCAATGGTAAAATCCTTGTTGGCATTTGCTGGAACTTCATAGGCGATTGAGAGAGCCGGATACGCTCCGGTCGCCGCAACGTCTGCCGGAGCCCATGCGTAAAAATCCACACTGCCGGAAGCGGGCCAGTAGTAAGGGCCACCGCTGGGGACATCGCTTGCGCTTACCTGATCGTTGATAAACCAGCCTGTCCCACCACTCCAAGCTGCATAAACCCGGTAAGAATCGTTCCCATCGTTTGCGGCACGGGTCAATTTGTCGTTAAGGTTGGTAAATTTGATCTGCTTCGGAGTGAATCCTTCAACGTTTTCCTGTTCGTTTTTCGAACAGCCTGCTAATATGGCTGCCGCGGCCAAAGCCATTAAGATTTTTTTCATTTTGATTCGAATTATGTGTTGTTCGCTAATCTTTTAAAATTTCGTTTTCTTTATTTTCACTTTCGCCTTGCAAAGGTGAAAATTAGGAGTATTCCCCTGTCCGGTCGGTAATCGCTTTTTTCTACTTTATCACGTTTTAAACAATATTATTTATTGATAACCACTATCTTATTTCGATGTTAAGGGTACATCTATCACATCCCAATCGATAAGCTCCGAGTCAAAACCGGAACCTCCTCCCTCGGGCTCCACATCGAGCAGCCGCTCGGGCAAGTCCACCTCCACTTCGAGAACCGTCGCCCCATGCTGCCCCGGCAGATACCGGATCAGCCCGGTAACATTCGCCTGCTGGTGCACAACGGTCCGGTCCCTGTCCTTCAAGATGAAGAAAAAGTCCATTGCGATCTGACGGTCGGGCTGGGGAGTAAGCGACGAGGGCTGTTGGCCCGGGATCCCGAACGTGCGGACAGTGGTTGAAATCGTACCTGCCGTAGTCGAGCCGGGGTTATAGGTTCTGTTGTTTATGGTGAACTGCTGGCTAACGGCCTGCAGTGTACTCCTGTCCCCGCTGAAATTATAGGCCCCCGCCATCCCGTTCAAATCGATCAGTGCCGGCATACGGGCATTATTCAAACCCTCCACATGGACAGTGACATTCAATTCGTGCACCTTACGTTCGGGTATCAATCCTACCAGGGTTTCGATGGATTCCTGCATCCCCGGAGAAGGCGTCTGCCCTTCTGGATTCTGGGTATACCTGACCATTGCACAACTCACTTCGAAATCACGTACCGTAACCGAAGCCAGGATATCCGGTTCGTAAACGTACGGAACATCGCCCGACCTTAACGGTACGGTGGGGTTGGAATTGATCGTGGCGTACGCTTCGAGTGTCGACAGATCCTCATATCCGCGAATACCGATCCCATATAGCTGTCCCCGGATCTCATTGAAAACGACAACCGTGTAGGCCCCTTCGGGCACATAGGCATAGGTCTGTATCCGGTTGGCGCTGTTTTCAAACCGGTGTTCCAGAACCAATTTGCCGTCATTTTTGCTGTAAAACAATGCGGTTACGTTTTGCGGGGCTATACCGGCTTTCTCCCACAGCGTTCCCATGGGGATAACGGCACGCAGACCCACTACTTCTTCAATAGGGCGGCGGCAACTGCTGAAGAGCAGTGCGACGGCCAGCATCAATACTGTATATTCATTGTATATGCGTTTCATTATTCGCTTTCTTACTTGCGGTAACCGCGGTTAATCATCCATACCAGGGATACCTTCAATTGGGTCGGACCAACCCAGTGGAAGTTCCCCCGGTTCTTGAGAATAAGGTGCCACTGATCGTCCTCTCCGCATTTTTTGGCAGTGTATTCCCTGTACTTGCTTCCCATATATCCTAAACCGAGCGAATACTCCATCCGCCAGTTTTTGCTGATGCTGTGGGCAAAACCTCCGGTAATACCCGCTGAAACAAACTCGCCCTGATATCCTTTTGTCTTCCATTCCACATCATAATAACCACCGCCCGCATATAGACCCGTAAACCATCCCGTCATTTGACTGCATCCTGTACGCTCACCCCACCAGTAACGCAATTCCAGGTTCCCGTTCAGCACTTCCAGGGCGTGTTGTTTTTTTTCCCAAAGCCACCACGGGAACACCCATTCCGTAGCCAATGACCAGCGCTGCCCCATAGGTATTTCGATACCGGCATTGACCGCAGCTCCTAAATCGTACAGAAGGTTGGTTTTTATCGCAAAAAGCGGCTTGCGTGCCATTGTCGTCAACGATGGAATCGACAAGGTGTCGCTCGGATCGTTTACCGGATCAGTGCCAGCTTCCGGCACCACCACCTGCCCGGGAAAATCAATAGTCGTTTCTATCGCGGTACTGTCTGGCGGGACGGGTACTGTGACAAACTCTTCCTGTTGCTGTGCTTTTTCGGGATTTTCTTCCTTTAAGTAGAATACAACGCTTGTTCCCGACCGCATAAGCCTTGCAAAGTTGCGTGTCAGGTAATTCTCTGTTGCGCCGCCGCCCAGACGCTTTATCTGAATGAACTTCGATTCTTCATCAAGCGGCATCGAAAGTATGCGCAGAAGATCATCCCTGTATGGAACCATCCTGTCAAGTCGGACCTGTTCGAAAAGGTAGCCCCAATTGATAACCGACGGTTTTATAAATATTTTCTGTTCATTCAACTCCACATCGGGGAATTTCCATCGGATATGACTTCTTACCGCCATGGCACGTTCGTACGATAAGCGTGAATTGGTCCGGAACGATCCGATAAGGGACGAGCTTCCTTCGATGACAATGGAATCCAGTGCGGAGCTAACCGTTATATCCCGGAGTATTTCTTCCAGTTTATTCAATTCGGCCTGGTTGGTGCGGTACTCCCGCATCAGAAGCGAACTGTTGTTGGCAAAATAAAATACCGCAGTCAATGTATCCTGCCGGTGCCCGGGAGACGCGGCATAGCTGTAGTTTGTCGCCCCAAAAAACAGCGTCATCGAGGCAAACATGAGCGTGCGCCATAATATATATCTGTTCAATCTGTTCATTTTTTTATTAATGTGGTGCTGATAATTATAAAGAGTACAATATATTCGTGTTCAATCGGTTTCAGGAGTACAGAGAATACCATAACTGGTTGCGGATAAACTCTTTAAATTTAATTATCTGTGATTAGCTGAAGTTTAGTGAAAAACGCTGCAAAATTAGACTTTGTTATGCTTGATTTTGTGGTAATTAGCTGTAATATTAGTGTTTTGGTTAAGTGCCGCGAATCAGAAAAACGATTAATTATCAGCAACATACACATGATTGACAATTATATAATGTTAGGTATATGTTATGTAGTATAGTAGGTCTCTAATTCGATTGATTGGAGGTAGATGCAGATTGAGAAAGGATATGGGGCTTAGTTGCACGGAAAATGCATACTTTTGGTATACAATTCGAATCCATATAGCCGCGTGTAACTTTCACGAATGAACGGCAGTTGTCAACATGTTTAAGGGATTGTTGTTTTTGTGACGGAAATTATGAAACAGACTATAATTTTGATATTATGTCTCTTGGGGTGCTGCGTGGCGTCCGGAGAATCATTGGCGCCAGACTCGCTTTTCATCAGGTTGGATGCGTCTATCGCTAACCGTTCGTTTTACATAGAGCAAAAGAACGATACATTGATCGAGCTCAAAAACCGGTTGCTCAATGCTGCTTCGCTGGAACAGAAATATGAGCTTTCCAAAGAATTGGTCTCTCAATACAGCAATTATGAAAACGCCCCCACGTTATATTATGCCGACCAATGTCTGGAAATAGCCAGGCAATTGGGCGACCGGAACCTCATTACGGAATCTCTCCTGCGCCGGGCAAACTACCTGCGCTTTTCAGGGCTTACACACGAGTCCCTCTCCATTCTGGAATCAATTGATCCCGATAAGCTGCCCGTTGAATTACGGAAAACGTATTATAAAGTGTATATGCACGTATGCCACAGTTACACCAAGCTTCAGAATGACTCTCACTACAGGGATAAATACATAGAACTGGCGCTTCGGAATGCGGATTCATACCTGGCCTTGGAAAGAGGCGATGAATCGGAATATTTAAGTGTCCAGGCTTACAAATTTTATTTGGAAAAAAATTACCAACAAGCCATCAATACCATTAAAACCCTGCAGAAAAGGGATGACGTCAAGCCTTATCTGAGTGCCGAATATCTGTATTATCTGGGGTTGGTTTATCTCGAACTGGGGGATAACTATAAGCGTGTGTCTCTCGAAGCATTCACAAGAAGCGCGATAATTTCCAATGAGTTGGCTATGACAAATTTGCTGTCACTTTTATATGTAGGCAGATTGCTGATCAATTCTGACAATCCTTACGCACACATGGCCGATGAATACATAAATGTTGCCGTCGAAGATGCGGTTATCTTCGGAGACAGTTATAGAGCGGACCTTATCAAATCCACCTATTATTACACATTACAGATCAATCTGGAGAGAGCTGAAGCGCGCAAAAAAACGTTAGAAATAGTCGCTGTTGTCGTTTCCATCTTTTTAGTGACGCTGGGGTTTTGTCTGTTTTTGTTGCTGCGCAGCAACAAGGAGAACAAAAACAACCGTAAAAAATTGTCGGTAACGAATGCCCGCCTGCAGGATTCCGCACTGAGGATGGAGGCATATCTTAAATTATTCATCAACCGAAATTTAGTACAGATAGAAAAGGCAGAAAAATACAAAAAGCAGCTATTGAAAATGCTAAACGGCAGTACGTCCTGCGAAAAAATAAAGCAGGATATATCCTCTATGTTCGATATGAACGAGGATTATAATAGCCTATTGGCCGATTTCGACAAATCGATCACCGACCTTTTCCCACATTTTGCCGACGAGGTCAATAAACTGCTCAAGCCGGATCAGTTATATACGTACGATCAGAATTCGGCCAATAAATTGAATACCGAGTTACGTATATTGGCGCTGGTAAGACTGGGAGTTGCCGATAACAAGCAGATCGCCTCCTTTTTCCGTATTACGCTCCAATCGGTGTATAACTACAGGAGCAAGGCCCGGGGCCGGGCCGTAAACGAAGATACCTTCGATGACGATATAATGAAGATTTTATAGACTGAAT